>Ga0307374_10000017_pt1 | contig 229042 bp, 190 predicted proteins | sample OX3MG_FD_202532 | JGI IMG/M metagenome (GOLD analysis project Ga0307374, IMG submission 202532) | Soil microbial communities from Risofladan, Vaasa, Finland - OX-3 | ecosystem: Environmental > Terrestrial > Soil > Coastal area > Acid sulfate soil | place: Finland: Risofladan, Vaasa...
TCGCTATCGGATTACATAATCTGCGCGTCACCATGAGGACGAGTTATCAGCACTCGCGCATCTAAGGCGACGAGAACGGGCCACTCTTGCGCATTACGAGTAATGCTTATTGGGGAAGAAGTCTATTTAACAATGCATATCAACCTACTTGCGTCGTAAAAACGACCAACCGTTCGTCGTAGCCATGTCCGGTCCAGACGCCGCTACAGGTAATCAAATTGAGATGATGACCCGTGCTGGGTCCAAAGACGGCGTTTAGTACTGTGGTGCTGGGCACGTTGGCGGCATAGCGCACAACATGATTGACGACAAATTGGAGTGTCTTTCCCTGAAGCGTCGCGACGAAAATCGTATCTCCAGCTTTCAAAGTGCTGAGCGACCAGAAAATAGCCGGGTCGCCACCGACGCGGTCTACATGCCCGGCGATAACCGCATTGCCTGCCTGCCCTGGCGCTGGCCCCAATTCGTACCAGAAAACGCTTGTCCAGTAAGGTGAATTGAGCGCTTTCGAGACGGGTGCATCCATCACTCCCGTTGATGTTCTGCCGACGCTCATAATGTGCGCGTCAATTTGCAATGCCGGAATGCGTAACTGCACTGGTTTCCACGGAGCAGGTGTGGGTGTGGCAGAGAGATTCGCTGGTATGGTGGCATGACTGGTGTAATTGTATATCATAACGACACACAGCATTACCGAGAAAAGACTTATATACAAGAGAAATTTTTTCATAAATACCTGCCTGACAGTGATGTAATGTGTGTTCTGCGTGCAGTATAGTGGTTGAAACTACTATCGTCAATTAAGAATACAGTCATTTTGGTGTTGACAAACACCTGCCGGGCGTGTATCCTATATAACAACAGGTAAGAGTTGTGTGAATTGTTCCAGCAAGGTTGCTGTCGAGTATTCGCGTAAACAGCTCTTGAGCAGAAAAAACGAGTTCGCAACAGCAATTGGAGTAGAAATCATGCCGGTTATGTTGGCTATGTCGAGTACACAGAATCAACCAGCAATGTTCGCTGGTAAAGACCGTACTCATCGTATGCCTGCTAATTCTCCTGCAATGTTTGCAATGTGTATGGCATCCTCTGCTGCTGCAAGCGCAATTATCATTGGAACCGGCGTAATAGCGCCGGTTTCTTTATTTGTCGTCGTACTACTTGTAACCGTTCTCCTTCTTGTATCCCTTGTGGTACTTATTAGCCTTAGCGGCCTTACTGGACTAATTAGTCGTCTGGTAGGGCTACTTACAGGACTAGACCCAGATACAGTGTAGGGAGATTAACGGAAGCAACGAAGCGACCAATCCAAAGCAGGTAACCTTAACGAGGACTTCCCATTATGGTAGGTTCTCGTTTTTTATTGTCTGCAAAAGGAATTTCAAGGAGTTATTATGAGTATTATTGCAACAGTTTCACAGGAGCAGCAAATTGCTCCATCAATCAGTTCACAATGGTACGCAGGGACGCAACAGCACGAAGAAGCACGCGAACTCACTGGAAGCCAGATACTGTGCGAGGCCCTGATGCGCGAAGGAGTGGAATTGATGTATGGCTATCCCGGTGGTGCTATCATGCCATTCTATGATGCGCTGACAGCATATCCTGCACTACACCATGTGCTGGTGCGACACGAACAGGCTGCTGCGCATGCCGCCGATGGATATGCACGGGCGACGGGCAAAGTCGGTGTCTGCGTCGCCACGAGTGGCCCAGGGGCAACCAACCTGGTCACCGGGCTTGCCACGGCGTTTATGGACTCGACGCCGATTGTCGCAATTACCGGGCAGGTAGCCCGTCCATTTATCGGGCGTGATGCCTTTCAGGAAACCGATGTGATTGGGGTGACGCAGCCCATCACCAAGCACAATTTCCTTGTACGCAACATTGAAGACCTGGCGGATATCGTTCATGAAGCCTTCCATCTTGCGCGGAGTGGTCGTCCCGGCCCCGTCTTGATAGATGTGCCTAAAGATGTACAATTTGGCAAAACATTCTACCGTTCTTCGGCCCAGGTTATCCCGCAAGAATATGTTCACGCAGTTAGCGTGACCAGGAGTTCCCAGCCATCGGCAGCCGCTATCGCACAGGCCGCCCAGTTAATTAGAACTGCGCAACGGCCAGTCATTATGTCTGGTCATGGCATCATTCTCTCGCATGCATACGACGAATTGCGGATGTTTGCCGAGAAAACGCACATACCCGTCATAACCACCTTGCTCGGCATTAGTTGTATCCCGGATACGCATCCCCTGACTCTTGGTATGCCTGGCATGCATGGTCCCGCGCATGTCAATCAGGCTATCGGTGTTTGCGACCTGCTGATTGGGGTCGGGTTGCGCTTCGACGATCGGGTGACGGGCAAAGTGAGCGAATTTGCGCCCAATGCCCGCATCATTCATATTGACATTGATGCCTCTGAAATGCACAAAGTCAAAGTGGCAACTGTGCCGATCGTGGCTGACGCAAAAGCGGCCCTTAGCGCACTTACTGATGCAGTGGAACAGGGCGACCACAGTGCGTGGATTGGCGAAATTCGTTCCTGGGAGGCGCGAGAAAACGAGCGTTTGCAAAGTATCCAGCGCAAGCAGAGCTACCCCGATCCCATCAGTATTCTGGACGCTATTCGTGCTGAGACGAACGGCGAGGCAATTATTGTCTCCGATGTGGGCCAAAACCAGATGTGGACGGCTCGCCATTACCGTTGGACACGCCCTAATAGCCATATCACCTCCGGTGGACTTGGCACGATGGGTTTCGCTTTACCTGCTGCTATGGGTGCCAAAATGGGCGTGCCGGATGCGCCTGTCTGGGCAGTCGCTGGCGATGGCGGTATCCAGATGAATATTCAAGAACTGGCGACATTACAGCAACAGGGTATCGCCGTCAAAGTCGCTATTATGAACAACGGCTATCTTGGCATGGTGCGCCAGTGGCAGCAGTTTTTCCACTCGCGCAACTATTCTGAGACGCCCATCACCGGCCCTGACTACATTAAACTGGCCGATGCCTATGGCTTGAAGGGCATGCGCATTACGAAGCGGGAAGATGTCGCCGCCGCTATTCATGAGGCGATGGAAACCGAAGGCACAGTGATTATTGACTTTGTGATTGAAGCGGAGTCCAACGTGTATCCAATGGTTGCTCCCGGTTCCGCGATTACGAGCATGATTGAAGAAACAGAGGAGATTGCGAGTCATGACTGAGCAGGCTGCTTCCCAACGAGCGGGACAGGCTAATGCCCCCCAGGATGGTGGACGTTTTCATACGCTTGTCCTGTTCGTCAATGACCAGCATGGTGCGCTTGACCGCATCGTCGGCGTGTTACGGCGTCGGCGTGCCAACGTGCAAAATTTCACCGTCGGTCGTAGTGAATTGCCCGATGTTATGCGCGTCACGGTGGTCATAGACGACTCCGAAGTTGGAGTCGAACAGCTAGTGGAGCAGCTACGCAAAGTCGTCAATGTACAACATATCATCAATCTATCGTCAGCACAGGCGGTCGCACGCGAGTTGGCGCTGATAAAAGTTAACAGCAGCGCCACGCAATCTGGCGAAATTATGGAAGTTGGTCATCTTTTCGGTGCCCATACCATTGACATCACATCCGAAACGATCACGCTTGAAGTAACCGGCAGTGAAGAAAAAATTGAGCAAATCATCAATAAGCTTCAACCGTTTGGCATTCGAGAAATTGCCCGGACCGGTCGCGTGGCGATAACACGCGGCACAAACGAAATGTAGGGATGGCCCCTGGGCTGTCCGGTAAATAAACACGAAAAACAAAGGAATTACACACAACATGGCAAACATTTATTACGACGCGGACGCAAATCTTGAACTGATGCAGCAGAAAAAGGTTGCTGTAATCGGCTATGGCAGCCAGGGACACGCGCACGCTTTGAATATGCGCGACAACGGTTGCACTGTCGTGGTTGGTCTTCCTGCTGGCAGCAAGAGCCGCGAGAAGGCCGAGGCTGAAGGCTTGCAGGTCATGACGCCAGCAGACGCGGCGGAGCAGGCCGATGTCATCATGATTTTGATCCCCGACGAAAAACACCGCGAAGTATTTGAGCGCGACATTCGTCCAGGGCTTGCACCTGGCAAAATGCTGATGACAGCACACGGTTTCAGTCTGCACTATGCGCAGATTGTTCCACCTCCTGAAATTGATGTGGCGATGGTCGCACCCAAAAGCCCCGGCCATATGCTGCGCCGACTCTTTGTAGAAGGTGTTGGCGTTCCTGCTCTCTGGGCCGTGTTCCAGGACGCAACTGGCAATGCTGAAGCTATGACACTGGCCTACGCACGTGCCATCGGTTGCACTCGCGCCGGCGTGCTGCGTACTACCATTGCCGAGGAGACCGAAACGGACCTCTTTGGCGAGCAATCCGTTCTTTGCGGCGGCGTCACAGCCTTGATTCGTGCAGGCTTTGAGACGTTGGTCGAGGCTGGCTATCAACCCGAAATAGCCTACTTCGAGTGTATGCACGAGATGAAATTGATTGTAGACCTGATGTATCAGGGCGGTATGAGTTCCATGCGCTACTCGATCAGCGATACTGCTGAGTTCGGCGATTACGTCTCCGGCCCACGTATCATTGACGAGCGCGTGCGCAACGAGATGCGCAAAATATTGCATGAGATTCAAGATGGCACCTTTGCCACACGCTGGATTCTCGAAAATCAGGCCGGTCGTCCCAGCTTTCAGGCCATGCGCCGCAGCAATGCTCAGCACCAGATTGAGCAGGTTGGCAGCGAATTACGCTCAATGATGCCATGGCTGAACGCGCCAAACAAAAAACCGGAAATTGCGGAAACCAAAAACTAGTTTGTAATCAGCTTGTAACGTGGAGCGGCCCCTTTCATAGTCGCTCGCACAGAACGGTAATAGACATCAAGGAGGAAACAACGTCATGGGAGACCCTGCGGTAGTTAAAATTTTTGACACAACGTTACGTGATGGCGAACAGTCGCCCGGAGCAACCATGTCCACCGAGGAGAAACTGCAAGTTGCCGAGCAGCTTGTGCGCCTCAACGTTGATATTATTGAGGCTGGATTTCCTGCGGCCTCACCAGGCGATCTCGCGGCAGTGAAGGAGATAGCGCGGCGTACCCGTGGCTTTGCCATAGCGGGACTTGCCCGCGCCAATAAGAGCGATATTGATGCGGTCTGGGAGGCGGTGAGCGAGGCTGAACAACCTGTTATCCATGTCGTTCTCGCGACTTCTGATATTCACCTGAAGCATAAATTGAATCTTGATCGCGAGGAGGCACTGCAACAGGTGACAGCTATGGTTGCCTATGCCCGTAATCTCTGTCCAACCGTCGAGTTCTCGGCGGAAGATGCCACACGTAGCGATTGGGAGTATCTCTGCCGGGTCTTTGAAGCAGCTATCAAGTCGGGTGCGACAACCGTCAATATCCCCGATACCGTTGGTTACACGATGCCGAACGAGTACGAGGCCTTGTTCCGCTACCTGCGCGAACGGGTTCCCGGTATCGAAGATGTCGTGATGAGCGCACATTGCCATAATGACCTCGGTATGGCGACCGCGAACACGCTGGCAGCAATCAAAGCGGGTGCGCGGCAGGTCGAAGTGACTATCAATGGATTAGGCGAGCGAGCCGGTAATACCGCGATGGAAGAAGTGGTGATGGCCTTACGTACACGCCCTGATGCTTTTGGCAATGTAGATACACGCATCAATGCCCAGGAATTTTTGCCGACTAGCCAACTGGTGAGCCGTTTATCGAGTATTCCTGTGCAGCCCAATAAGGCTATCGTAGGTTCCAACGCTTTTTCGCACGAGGCTGGTATTCACCAGGACGGGATGCTCAAAAATCGCCTGACCTACGAAATTATGACGCCGCAATCAGTCGGCTGGACAGATACAAAACTGGTGCTGGGCAAGCATTCGGGCCGCCACGGTCTCGATGCTCGATTGCGCCAGTTGGGCTATAAATTGAGCGCCGAAGACCTCAAGGTTGCCTACCGCCGTTTTGTCACGATGGCAGACCAGAAAAAACACCTCAATGATGCAGACTTGCGCTACATCGTCGAAAGCGGTATGGAGACACCGTCCGCGATTTAACCCGTTTGCCTTGCATTGTTGGGCATATGCACGTTCATGCGCATGTATCCAACAATGCAAGACTTTATCCATGGAGCAAAACTTGTGACCCAGACAGAACAAACAACAGCAAAACAGAATGTAAAACCCGCGGAAGCTGAGGCACCGAAAGTACCCGTGTTAAGCCTCGAAGAAGGCTATGCCTACTTTGAGGGGCGCGTTGTTCCCATGAGCGAAGCCAAAATTAGTATCGCTACCCACGCGCTGCAATATGGCACAGCGTGCTTTGAGGGGATTCGTGGCTATTGGAATGCCGAACAAGGGCAATTATATCTGCTCAAATTGCGCGAACATTATGAGCGTATGGCGGACTCGTGGAATACTTTACGTATGCAGCCGAAAGAGTCTGTTGATGACCTGTGCCGCATTACCGTTGATCTGGTGCGGAGGCATGGCTTTCAAGATAGTGTGTACATTCGTCCCATTACTTATAAAGCGGACCGTACCATCAAACTCACTCTCAGTTCTCTTGAGGATGCCGTCGCTATCTACGCCTTCGCGATGGGAAATTATGTAGATATCGGTTCCGGCCTCAATGTGTGTACCTCATCCTGGCGGCGGGCCAATAGCAATGCCATGCCCATTCGTGCCAAAGTGACCGGCGCGTATATCAACAGTTCACTGGCGGTAGATGATGCCACAGCAGCAGGTTTCGACGAAGCCATTATGCTCACACAGGATGGCACAGTCTCCGAGGGCAGTTCGTGCAACCTCTTTATTCTGCGCAACGGCAAATTCGCTACTCCTGCGCTCTCAGAAGATATCCTCGAAGGGGTCACACGCAACGCTTTGATAGGTATGATCCGCGACGAATTTGGCATGCCCGTCGAGGAGCGCAGCATTGACCGTACCGAGCTTTACGCATCGGATGAAATTTTCCTGTGCGGTACCGGCGTACAGGTCTCTCCCGTCGTCAGCGTAGACCGCCGCCGCGTGGGCAATGGTAAGCCTGGCGAATTTACGATGAAGCTGCAATCTTTATATCTCTCAGCCTGTCGCGGCGAAAATGAGAAATATAGCGACTGGGTTACACCAGTCTACGAATAGATAAACGTTGGACACAACTGTGTGTCCGAAAGGAATATGTATGCGTTCAGATCAAATCAAACTTGGCTTTGAGCGGGCACCGCATCGTGGATTGCTGCGTGCAACCGGCGTCGTAGGCGAGAATGATTTCAATAAACCATTTATCGCCGTCTGCAATTCGTATGTAGATGTTGTCCCTGGTCATGTTCACCTGCAAGCTTTTGGCAAGCTTGTCAAAGAGGCTATTCGTGCGGCTGGCGGAGTGCCGTTTGAGTTCAATACCATCGGCGTTGACGATGGTATCGCGATGGGTCATATTGGTATGAAATATTCGCTGCCCAGCCGCGAACTCATCGCCGATTGCGTGGAAACGATGGTGGAGGCGCACCGGTTCGATGGTCTGGTCTGTATCCCCAACTGCGACAAAATTGTGCCAGGTATGCTGATGGCGGCAATGCGTCTGGATATTCCCACCATCTTCGTGAGCGGCGGCCCAATGGCGGCAGGCAAGCTGGCTGACGGCCGCTCAATAGACCTGATCAGTGTCTTCGAGGGTGTGGGAGCCTATCAAGCTGGTAAGATTAACGACCGCGAGTTGTTGGAACTGGAACAGAATGCCTGTCCTACCTGCGGCTCCTGTTCTGGTATGTTCACCGCTAACTCAATGAACTGTCTGATGGAAGCGTTGGGACTTGCTCTGCCCGGCAATGGCTCCTATCTTGCAACCACTGAGGAGCGCAAAGAGCTTGTCCGTATGGCGGGTCGCAAGATTATGCAACTAATCGAGGCAGACCTCACGCCACGCAAGATTGTCAACGTCGAGAGCATTGACAACGCCTTCGCGTTGGATATGGCGATGGGTGGTTCTACCAATACCGTTCTACACACATTGGCACTGGCGCGAGAGGCTGGTATTGAGTACTCTCTGGATCGCATCAATGCGGTGGCAGAACGTACACCGCATCTCTGCAAAGTCAGCCCATCTGGCAAATGGCACATGGAAGATGTTGACCGGGCCGGCGGTATCAGCGCTATTCTGAAAGAGTTATCAAAGAAACCCGGCACACTTAACCTTGATCGTCCAACGGTCACGCTTCAGACGCTCGGAGAAAATATTCAGCATGCCGAGGTGAACGACCCCGAAGTCATTTTGTCCGTGGAAAAACCCCATAGTGAGCGTGGCGGGCTTGCTATTCTCTTCGGCAATCTGGCACCAGATGGCGCGGTCGTCAAAGTTGGCGCGGTAACACCCAATATGCAGAAGCACTATGGCCCGGCACGCATCTACAACTCGCAGGAAGAGGCTTGCGCGGGTATTCTGAATGGGCAGGTACACGAGGGCGATGTGGTCGTCATTCGCTACGAGGGGCCGCGTGGTGGGCCAGGTATGCAGGAAATGCTTGCGCCAACCGCCAATATCATGGGCATGGGACTTGGCGAGAAGGTCGCGCTCATTACCGACGGGCGTTTCTCCGGTGGCACACGCGGTGCCTGTATCGGTCACGTCTCACCCGAAGCGGCGGCCGGTGGCCCTATTGCCGCGCTGGTAGATGGCGATATGATTCATATTGATCTACTGGAACGTCGTCTCGATGTTGATTTGTCACCTGAACAGATGGTGCAACGTCTAAGTAATGTGGATACAACACACCATCCGCGAGAGCGTGTAAAAAGTTCCTGGCTTCGTCGCTATGCCTCGCTGGTCACGTCGGCCAATACAGGTGCTGTGCTGGCCGATGTGTAGGGACCGATTTATCGCGTCCGTATTAGAGGTACACATAGCACGGTTGCACATTGTACGGGAGGCGGACGCGATAAATCGGTCCCTACTATGACTTTTGTCTTTGTACGAGTTACTTTTATTGCTAAACATGGTAGAATAGGTGCTACGAAAGAGAAGGATTATACGGTATGCGTTCTTTAACAGAAAGGCAGGGTACAAGCGATGGCACTGGTATTACCTGCCTCAGTCACGGTTTTAACGCCAGCCACCTCGGCTAATCTTGGCCCCGGCTTTGATAGCCTGGGGCTTGCATTGCAACTTTACAACCGATTTGAGGTGGAAGAAAAAGGCGACGACCCTGCGCTTCCCACAATTGAAGTACAGGGTCCATTGGGCGCGAGCCTCTCTACAGGGGCTGATAACCTGTTTTTCCGTGCATTCTCAGCGTTGTTCGCCCAACAACAGCTTGAGCAACCAGCCGTGCGTATTCGCATGTCTATTCACATTCCGCCGGGCTGTGGCCTGGGCAGCAGCGCGACCGCCGTTGTCGGTGGGTTAGTGGCGGCGAACGAGTTTTTGCGCTTGCAGAATGCTGCCTTGCCCAAAGAAGACCTGTTGGAACTCGCGGTAGCCATTGAAGCTGGCAATCATCCCGATAACGTCGCCCCGGCCTTGCTGGGTGGTTTGGTAGCGACAACCTCGATGAATGGCAAGATTCACGCGGTCAAATCGCCATTTCCTGATGCATTGAAGGCCATCATCTTCACGCCTTCTTTCCCGATGGACACCGTGGCGGGAAGAAAGCTCTTGCCAGCCAGCTACTCAAAGGCCGATGTAACATTTAATACCGGGCGTGTCGCATTGTTGATGGCGGCCTTGCGTGCCGGACGTTATGAACTAATCGGTGAAGCGATGCAAGATCGCTTGCACCAACCATACCGACAGGCCCTATTCCCTTCGATGCCAGCTATCATTGACGCGGCAGTGGCGGCAGGTGCCCATGGCGCGAGTCTCTCCGGCGGCGGCTCCTCGCTCATTGCGCTTGCCAGTGGACATTTTCACGACATCCTTCAGGCGATGCAGGAAACCGCAAAGTCGAATGGAGTAGATGGTACCAGTATGATTTTACGAGCCGACCAGGTGGGAGCCAGGGTCATCAAAACCGCGAAAGGGAGGGTGCGTAGAGACGGGAGAGCGCGTGCAAATGACCAGTATTACTGGTCACCTCCTCACCCGACCGAAGGAATAGTTGCGCATGAGTGATACCTTATTACCACAAGTTGCTGACTCACTGAAAGTAGTCTCACTACGTTGCGTGGAATGCTCCGCACTCTATCCGGGGATAGAGGCGGGGCAACCTCCACGCTATCGTTGTGATTGCGGCAGCGTCCTCGATGTCGAGATGACATTGCCACATGCGAAAGTGCAAACACCTTCCAGGCAACAATCGTTAAACCTGTTTCTGGATTCATCTCGTGATACCGTTCCGAATGATAGTGAAGGTGTTGCGTGGCGACAATTGTTTGATGAGCGGGCCGCGAAGCCACCTATCTGGCCGATGGATACTGGCGCTTCTCTCCTTGACTATAGTGGGGTCTGGCGCTATCGAGAACTCATTTTGCCAGTTCCTGAACAATATGTGGTCAGCCGACCGGAGGGCAATACGAACCTCTATCCCGTTGGCATGGAAAATTGCAGTTCGGGGCGAGCAGGACACCGGCAAATTGGCCTTTACGCGGGACTGGAACAATTCTATTTGAAGCACGAGGGTGAGAACCCGACAGGCAGTTTTAAAGATCGCGGTATGACGGTCGGTGTCACAATGGCGCAGGTACTGGGCGCACGCGCTGTGGCTTGCGCCTCTACAGGCAATACCTCTGCATCTCTGGCTTCCTATGCCGCACAGGCTGGTTTGCGTGGCATCGTCTTTCTACCTGCTGGCAATGTAGCTGGCGGTAAACTGGCCCAAACTCTGGCCTATGGTGCGCAAACCATTCAGATACAGGGCGATTTTGACGATGCCATGCGCCTGGTTGAACAAATTTGTGGCGAACGCGGTATCTACCTGCTCAATTCTCTCAACCCTTTCCGCATAGAGGGCCAGAAAGCCATTGGGTTTGAGCTATTGCAGCAACTCGACTGGCAGGCACCCGATTGGCTCGTTCTACCGGCAGGAAATCTCGGCAACACATCCGCCATTGGCAAGGCCTTTCGCCAGGCATACCAGTATGGTATTACCGGGCATATGCCGCGTATCGCCTCTATCCAGGCCGCGGGGGCCAATCCGTTCTATCGCAGCTATTTGCAAAACTTTGCGCACCGCGAGACCACGCAGGCACATACTATTGCATCTGCGATTAAAATTGGCAATCCCGTCAGCTATACACGCGCTCGCCACGTTATTGAAGAGAGCGATGGCGTCGTTGAAGAAGTCACTGATGATGAAATACTGGCAGCAAAAGCGGTCATAGATCGCTCTGGCATTGGCTGTGAACCAGCCTCCGCCGCGACTCTCGCAGGAGTACGCAAACTTGTGGCAAAAGGCGTAATCAAGCGCGACGAACGTATCGTTGGCATACTGACCGGTAATTTGCTGAAAGATAGCGCAACCGCCATGTCGCAACAAAGCAACACAGTAGTGATCGAGGCAACACTCGAAGCCGTCAGAAAAGTCCTGTAGGGGTTCGATTTATCGCACCCTCTGGCACAAACGCAGCAAAGTGCCAGACATGTAGAAGCCGGCTTACCAAATTATTTCGTATATCAGCAACAACAAAATATCTGAGGAGAGAACATCGTCAATGAGTTTGACACGATCAACAACGGATGTTGAGACTGCGAACATTGTTCAACCGACCCGCACGCCGCGATTACGTGCGTTGCTAACAACATGGGAACTGTATCTCATCGTATTGCTGGCCGGTTTTCTGCGTTTCTATCAGATTAATATCACCGAATTCGATGACGATCAGACAGCAATTTTCCGCATGGCCTATAACGCGGTTCATAGCGGTCTGATACCGGTCATGAGCAATGGCGCATCTATCGGTATCGCACACCCACCCGGTGTCATTTTCCTGTACATGCTACCTGCCTTATTCAGTGCCAATCCACTTGGCGGTGCCCTATTAGTCGCATTCTTGACGTCGCTGGGCGTGGTGCTGACCTACTTTTTCACCCGCCGCTATTATGGCAGATTCGCTGGAACAGTTGCCGCTCTTTTGTATGCTACGGCTGCCGCGCCGGTACATTATGCACGTTTCATCTGGCAGCCCAATGTCATGCCGCCCTTCACCGTTCTTTTCTTTTTTGCGCTGTTCCGGGGCGTTGTTGAAAGGCGCAAAGGCTGGTTTTTCCTTGCCCTGGCTCTATTGGGCATGCTCTATCAAATGCATGAAACGACGCTCTTGCTGGCAGTACCCCTGGCTATTGCTGTGGCATTTTCGTATAATACATTACGCTTGCGCGATATCGTATTTGCACTGATCGCTCTTGTCATTATTTTCTTTCCCTATTTGCTCTGGGAGTTATTTACAAAATTCACCGATGTGCATACCATCCTGACCCTGGCGAAACAGCATAGCTCTATTAATAGCCAGTCCATCCAATTTTACCGGCTCTTCCTGGTTCCCTTCACGCAACAACCAACGTATCCCGGCTCCCTCTTACTTCTACTTGCACCACTTCTATCATGGTTGGTTTATCTCATGCCTGCTCTGGTTATCGCAAGCATCGTTGCTGCTCTTGTCTGTATCGCTCTCTATCCAGATGGTGACATTGTTAAGAGGATTCTGGGCCTGAAAGAAGAAGGTGCTACCGATGCCCAATCCCCATCTTTCAAGAGTCGCTGGCTTTCATTTGGCGCAAACCCCTATAGAGGCGGCTTACTACTGCTGGTTGTATGGCAACTGATACCTGTTATGGTGCTGTTGCGTCACGCGATTGATCTGCACACGCAATACTTTTTTGTCCTCATGCCCGGCCCATTTATCTTAATCGGTATTTTTGCCGTGCAAATGGTCGAGTGGTCGCATATGTTTTCTCGTCTGCGTATAGCCCGTTATGGTATCCATGCTCTGCTGGCAGTAATTATTGTAGCGCAACTGGTCGGCACTACCGCGCAAATTATTGATATGGGCAATGGCAATTTTGATGGGCGTTTTCCGCAGATTGGTACGTATTACAACGATCTCAATTCCCTCCAACAAGCCATAAACGAGGCCGATCAACAGGCGCAACAACGCCATCTAAGCCATGTCTACATCGCCGCGGATTTTGTGACAAAGAGTGCAGAGTCGTATCTCATTGAACATATGCCGTTGCATACGGCAACGACGCTGTTTGATGCCAGCAATTGTGTTGTATTGCCCAATCCTGCCAATGGTCCAGCGATGATGCTGGTCAGCCCATACGATACCTTCACGATTGCCTTGTTGAGCCAATTCGCCAGTGCGAACCTGATTGCCAGACCTGCACGGCCAGGTGGGCCGCCGTTCCTGCTCTATATGGTAACGCCTCTGTCAGGCCAGGGAACGACTCACGTATTTTCCAACAACCTGCAATTTGTTGATGCACGAACGTATCAAGCAAGTGCCAGTGCTTCTACCGTTCTGGCGACTCGTTGGTCGCTGTTGCGCTCTGCTCCTGCAATATCGTCAGAGACCTATAACTATGCTTTTACACTGAATATGGGTAGTGGACACGTGTTACTAAGTGGTTGTTCTCTGACCGCCCTGGGGAATGGAGATCAACTAGTCGCGGCTTTTCGTCTACCCAAAAACAGCATAGTAGCTCCACAGGTCACGGTACAAGCGCAATATTCCACAACCCACCCATATGATCCCACCTATGGTCCATTTCATCTCGAAATAGATGCCACCCAGAGCAGTCCTCCGACATCTCTGCTAGTACCAGATGGCAGTACAAATTTGACTGTATCCCCTTGAATGTGTTGCGCCGTTGGAAAGAAGGAAATAACTTCACTACCTCCTCAAACGTAGATATATTGAGAGAGAGAAAACACTGGTAAAGATGTATCTGGACTGCTACAATATGCATAATACAACTCAACAAAAAAGGAAGGCTGACATGGGTAGTACAAGACGGCGAAGATGGCTGTTACCGCCGTGGGATATGCCCTCTGACCCTATAAAAGCGGTATTCTGGTTTTTGCACTGGCTCTTGCGAGTCCTGGTACGTTTCTTCTGGCTGCTTATCCTGGCGGGTATCGTCTTTGAAGGTATCTCGAATGGCAGAGTGGGCGGTGCTTTCGACGCTATAATCAGCGGCCTTGTAACGCTTCTGGTTGGCCTTGCGGTCTGGGCCGGCCTTGCGCTTGTACTCTTTTTCTTTAATGTCAGCACAAGCATCTCACAAACTATCAACGAGGTAAACCGTATGCAACAGGGGTTTACTGCCCGCCGCCCCGTTTCTCCGATGTCGCCCTTTATGGAGCAAGAAATGAAAGGCAAAGTCGTTGAAGGGACCATCACCGATCTGGACGAGGAGCGTAAGAAGCGTAGGGGAGAGTTATAACGTTATATATCAGGTGGTGCATTGTCAGTATCTTGCCAATATGGAAGCCCCTTTTTATCGCTTCCCCTTAAAAAGTCCGGCGAGCGGTTACTTCACTCCAATAACATCCGTTGTTTTAAATTGTCTGGAAGCTGGCCCTTGTTCGATGGAAGCCTGCGTAAAACCGAGTTGTTTCATGGTTGGAATGATTTGCTCCTCTAAAACAAGCTGGTAGTGTTCCAGTCCTGTTATTTCAGCCGCACCTATTTTACCGGTAGAGAGCGTCACGACAAGCATACCTCCTGGTTTAAGCACACGAAAGACCTCGGCAAGAGCGCGTGGCGGGTCGGGCCAGAAATATAGGGTCTGGATACTAAAAACCTTGTCAAACTGGCTGTCTGGGAAGGGAAGAGTCGTTAGATCACCGCGGCGCAATATGACCTGTCCCGCTTTGATGGCCTGGGCATTGCGGCGGCTGGCGGCACGCACCATTGCCTGAGAAAGGTCTATACCCCAAACGTGTCCATTTGCAGTCTGCGCTGCAGCCAGTTCAATAGCACGCCCAGCCCCGAAACCAGCTTCCAATATCTGATCCTCTGGCTGAAGATTCAGCAGAGAAATCGTCCAGGTGGTTTCCGCCATGTGCTGGCGTACCATTTGTTCACCAAGTATACGTCCGACAATGCCCCTGGGATGGCCGTGCTGACCAGCAAGGATGGAGGCTTTGATGCGGTTTATCAGGTTCATATGATTGCGAAGGTCCCTTATTTTTGTCTACAACGACTGCCAGTATCTGTCAAATAAGTTACATCCAGGTGGCATTTTATACCTCCTATCTTACCTATCTTACCTATCTTACCTATCCTATCTGTTTGCTGTTTCCCACATCTGCCACGCTTCATCTACAGGAGATGGGACATACGAGAACATCAGCGCCCCTGTACCCTCAATGCAATAGTTGCCCAGTGCTGCCGGAAGAATCATCGTCTGTCCGCGAGAAAGATGCTCGGCTTTTTCCAGGGAGTGACCATAGCGAACCATGACTTCGGCTCCCAGAGAAGTAAGAATGATACAACTTCCACCAGTTTCACCTTTCATATAGCCTATATGGTTGGACGTATCTTTAAAGGTAATTTCGCGTGTGACGAAGTAGGGGCAAGCAGCGAGGCAGCGCTCATCGTAGCCTGTTCCACCTGCTCCAGGTGTGGGTGTGAACTTCACTCGTGCTGATGGAACGTAGTGGGCAACATCAAGAGAACGTTCAATGTGCAACTCGCGCAGTGTGCCAGACGCGGTTATGCGTCCATAATCGTACATTCGGTAGGTAATATCTGAGTATTCTTGCAGTTCATAAAGCATCACGCCGCTACCAATGGCATGGACAGTACCGGCGGGGACGAAAATGACATCTCCTGCTGTGACCACTTCTTCATGCAGCAGACTTTCGAGTGTTCCACGCTCTATAGCGTTCTGTACCTCTGCGCGTGTAGTAGGAGCTTTGAACCCATGAACGATTGTGGCCCCTGGTTCTGCGGCAAGGATATACCAGAATTCCGTCTTACCGAGTTTACCATTTTCATAACGGGTCGCATAAGTATCGTCGGGGTGTACCTGTACGGATAATTTTGCGTTCGCGTCAATAAATTTTGCCAGCAACGGAAAGAGCTTGCCATAGATTGCGATGGATTGTGCGCCGAGCAATGCAACGCCGATGTCCTCAACTAACGAACCTAATGTTTTTCCCGCGTAAGGACCATTTTGTACGATAGTGCTTACTTCGGTTTCCCAGGCTTCGCCAATTGCGCTAGAGGGTGGGAGAGTTTTCCAGCCGTCACGTTCGAGTCTGCGTCCTCCCCAGATAGTTCCATGTAATGATGCTTCTAAACGAATAGGGTAAAGAAATGTCACGAATTGCTCCTACAGTCAGGCTTGCAAAAGAATGATGTGAGGCCACACATATTTTCCCCCAGTTCCGTCTCGAAAGGGGTACCCCTGTGAAAACGTTATGCCTGGGTTTGCCTGATTCAATACAAGACAAGTATAATTGCTGGCATAAATTAGATGGCAAGCAGTGCGCCTTCAATCTGCCGACGCAGGCGTCCACGCATCATGATCCCTTTGATACGATAAATCTCTTTCCCACCTTTGAAAAAAATAATAGTGGGAACGCCATCTATTTTCCATTGGTCCGTAATAGCGCTGTTGGTGTCCGTATCTAATTTGGCAAATGTAACACGTCCCGGATATTCTTTGCTCAATGCCTCAAATTCGGGGTTTTGTATCTGGCACGCGCCAACTTTTTCCGTTGAAAAATTGACCAGTACCATTTGTTCCGAATTCAGCACTTTTTCGGCAAAATCTTGTCCTGTTACCTCAATGTAGCTGTCTACCATTATGTCCTCTTCTCTACTTTTATGGGTGCGTATTTTTTGACAAGGTATCACTCAGTATGAACGAATGTCAAGCAAAATGAGCCTGTATAAAAAATCGGTAGGGACCGATTTATCGCGTCCGTGTTTCTTTGTTGGTATGTATGGCCTCCAAACGCGGACGCGATAAATCGGTCCCTACGATGCTAGTAGTACTTCGGCATCCTCGATCAAGTAGCGGTATCCTTGCTCTGTCAGGAATAATTGACGATTGGCGGAAAATTCCTGATCGCGGGTATCGCGTGTGACGATGGAGTAGAAGTAGGCAAGGCTGCCGTCGGTCTTGGGACGTAGAATACGACCCAGGCGTTGCGCCTCTTCCTGTCGAGAGCCAAATGTGCCGGAAACCTGAATAGCGACGTTAGCGTCCGGTAGGTCAATCGCGAAATTAGCGACTTTACTGACCACGAGGCGTTTGAGTTCGCCTCGACGAAACTGGTCATATAATACCTCACGTTGTTTAGTTGATGTGCGCCCGGTCAATAAAGGCGCTTCCAATTCATCGGCAAGTTGTTTCAGTTGGTCAATATATTGTCCGATAATCAGTACCTGGTCGTCACGGTGCCGCTCAGCCAGGTGGCGTGTGACTACGAGTTTGGTCGGGCTTTCCGCCGCCAGCCGGTATTTTTCCCGTTCTTCCGCAACTGCGTAATTTAACTGCTCATCCTCGGTCATGCTCACACGAATCTCATGACATTCGGCGGTTGCGATCCAGCCCTGCTTTTCCAGTTCGCGCCAGGGAACATCGTATTTTTTCGGGCCAATTAAGCTGAACACATCCGTTTCGCGTCCATCTTCACGTACCAGTGTAGCGGTCAGACCCAGGCGACGACGCGCCTGAATCTCAGCCGTAATACGAAAGACGGGGGCTGGCAGCAGGTGAACTTCGTCATAGATGATCAAGCCCCAGTCGAAGCTGGTGAAGAGCGCGAAATGCGGGAAGTCGTCGGTTTCCGAACGACGATAGGTCAATATTTGATACGTGCTGACTGTGATAGGGCAGATATCTTTGCGGTCGCCGGTGTATTCTCCGACCATTTCAGGTGGGATATCGGTCTTGTCCAGGATTTCATGAATCCACTGGCGTACTGCCACCGTATTAGGCGTGAGAATCAGCGTTGCACGTTGGATATCCGCCATCGCGGCCAGCCCAACAATAGTTTTGCCAGCGCCGCAAGGCAATACAACCACGCCACTGCCTCCACTGGGGGCTCCATTAGCATAAAAGGCAGCCGAAGCAGCATACTGGTAATTGCGCGGCTCGAAGTCTTTTCCTCCTTTAGTGGTCGGCTCTAGCTTAAACGGCAACGGCGAACCATCGGTATAGCCTGCCAGGTCTTCAGCTGGAAAACCAATGTGAATGAGCGCCTGCTTAATATGACCGCGGCGTGAGGCATCTACCTGGATGGTATGGCTATTGATCTGTCGTAACAGATAGGGCTGCGTGCGTTTGTGATGCACAATCTCTGCCATGAGTGCTGTATCTTGCGAGATAAGCAGGAGCGCATCTCCTTCGCGAATAAGTTTAATACGCCCATAGCGGCTCATGTATTCGCGAATATCAACAGTAATATTAGTGGGAATGGAGTATTTACTGTAGCGCGTGAGCAGTTCAATCACCATATCTGCATTCATACCACCGGCGGCGGCATTCCAGAGCGAGAGTGGTGATAGGCGATAGGTGTGAATGTGTTCGGGCGATTTTTCTAATTCGGCGAACTGCGCCAGTGCATCTCGTGCTTCCGCGTGCTGCGGGTGGTCTACTTCCAACAGAATGGTGCGATCACTCTGGACAATCAACGGGTTCTGTAAATTCATCATCAACGTTTAGACTCCAGGCATAGTTGCCCAATTTTGTATATATTTCATTATGGCACTCATCGCAGCCTCTTCATGACCACGCATGAGATGTCGTGCCCCGGTAATGACTTTCATTCCTTTAGGGCCTTTTAACTCTTCAACAAATGCCTCAAGTTTATCAGGCGGGCAAACCTCATCAAGTTCGCCGGTGATAAATAATTTGGGACGATCAAATGCTTTAGGGAAACCACCGGCCGCCCGGTACAAGAGCAGGCTGATAGCGACGACTGTCCGTATGCGTGGGTCAAAGGGAGCGTACATCAAGGCAATATTTGCGCCAAAGCCATGCCCAACGACACAGACCTTCGCCGGATTAATGCCCGGTTGTGCCAGGAGAGCATCAATCGCGCCCGCTAAATCAAGCGGTTCCATGCGCCCATCGGTTTGTTGCCCCTGGCTTTTGCCGACGCCCCGAAAGTTAAAGCGGAGTGCGACCATACCTGTATCGGCTAAACGGCGTGCCAGGGCTACTAAGAGTATATCGTTCATATTGCTTGTGACAGGCTGTGGATGACACAATATAACCACAGGTGCATGCTCAATTCTTTGTGGCACATGGCATACCCCTTCCAGAAGAAACGAGGGTTGCCCTCGACTGTGAAATGTGATGAGTCGTTCCACGTGTGCCGGTGATGTGGTCATGTTTTCCCTTTCCCATTTTCTATTGTGTATCTTTCATCTTATCTCAGGAAAGCCAAAGCGTCAACATCTACAGAAAATGAGAAAATGGGAAAATAGGTACAGAATGGTTACTTATTGTGAGATTTTTCGGATTCTGCTAAATTGCGCTGAATATGTGTCATAACCCCTTGCATCTCTCTGTAGGGATGTTATACTGATAGTAATGTGTAACTTATTTTCATCTATGGAGATGGAATAGGTCAAAGCTGCATTTGACAATTTCTACTTTGCCACTGGCTGGTGTTTAGCACGAGCTTGTAACAGTTTTTCTCATAGCAAGCAATAAGAGGCGGGTAATCATGGTGATCGGGCTACAATATTTACAGCCCGGCTCTTGCTGCTCTACCTGTACGTATCCTTTGGGGGGAGCGGATTTAGACAGGCCATGATACATAGCGTTTGCAGCTTTTTAATTGCATCCTGCTATTGTATTGCATCATTGCCAGAACCTGTGTTATTGCAGGTGTTATGATGAAGCCTGAACTCTTCCCAGATGACACGTGCCTACGTTAAGAAGGGAATATTGTCCCGCGTCAAGGTCTGTAGCGATGCGTGCATTTGTCTTCAGCATGATACGGGTCAATTGCATGCGTGCCGTAGTCATGTCCACGCAAGTAACGTGACACAAGGTGGTATACTATATTTGACACTTGTGAAGCGTAGAGGCAGGAGTACATATGGCTGATATTTTGGTTGTTGAGGACGAGTTATTAATCGCCCGCTTACTCAAAGAAACACTTGAACTTGATGGTTATCAGGTTGTTACCATCCTCAATGGCAAAGACGCTATACAATATGCGCTACGGGAGACTCCACACCTCATCATTGTAGATATCATGTTGCCGGATATTGATGGCTTTGAAGTTATCCAGCGACTGCGCGATCATCCAAAAACAATGCATATCCCCATAATTGTGTTGAGTGCATTGGGTGAACCAGAAGATAAGATGCGTGCCTACGAAAAAGATGTTGATGGTTATATCACCAAGCCGTTCAACACCGATGAATTATTGGCACGGGTACGCCGCCAATTGCGCCGGGGACAACAAAATTTCCTTTCACCGCTCACCAGCCTTCCTGGCGGCATACAAGTTGTGCGGGCTATCAACTGCAAACTCCATGAAAAAGGCCCCTGGAGCTTACTTTACCTCGACCTGGATAATTTTAAAGCCTTTAATGACGTGTATGGTTTCCTGGCGGGTAATGAAATGATCATCCTTGTTGGGAATATTTGCCAGCGTGTCGTCTACGATTACGGCAATACTGACGATTTTGTCGGGCATATCGGCGGCGATGATTTCGCTATTGTCACTACTCCTGATCGGTCCACTTTGCTGTGCCGCCATATCGTTGCACGCTATAAAGAGCAAAGTTGCGGCCTTTATCATCAAGAGGATTTGGAGCGTGGCTCGATAAGTGGCCTGGACCGCAAGGAACGCCCATATCAATTCCCACTTGTCTCCCTTTCAATTGGCGTTGTGAATAATCAGACATGCAAACCACGGAGTATCCAGGAAGTGAGCTATCTGGCTGCCGAGGCCAAACGTCATGCCAAGCAATCAAACGACAATGTGTTCTCCATCTCGGCGCAGCCCGATCATAATCATATCGTCTATTCTCCATCTTACTCACAGGCAAAATCCGCTTACACGCCTTTTTCGCTCGATCACTCCTATTATGATCCTCTCCATTTCCTCGGCGAGAAGCTATTGGCCGAATTTGAGCAGCAAGTGTATTGATGAGATGTGTTTGGAGTAGACTGTTGTTCTGGAAAGAGAGCGAAAACTACGAATCAAGATGAATATAATTTGGAGGCCGACCTTGAACTGCTTGAGCAAGAGACAGAGGCCCAGCGTATTGCTGTCCGTGAAAATGCAAAACGGGTGTTACGCGAGAGTGGTCTCGCGGCCCTTTTGCAAACAATCAACAAGGATGAATTGAGGCGTCGAGGAACGTTTGAGGAATATGACTCGATGGTCTTGTTGCGCTGGGGTACCGGATATACGCGCCGCCATTTATGGATTGAAGTCCAGGGCAATACCCTCCGTTTCAGATTTGCTCCCCATCGTAAGTGTAGCGCCTCCGCGCCTCTCTGCGATGGTGAGTACCACACGTTTCCCTCTGCCATGTGGGCTAACCCAGATTTCTTGCGTGATGAACTTTATAAATATTACCGCAAACCCGTTGCTGAAAGTTCCAGCGATTAACCATTGTCATAATAAATCTAGCGGCAGTATCTGTAGTCTGCCCATGCCGCTAATAAAGCGACTAATCGCCAGGTAGTTAGGATCAGCATAAAAGTCCTCGCGGTCTGTTTCGCTGGCCCAACTCAGTAAATTGAGAAAGACGGAGCCGTGCTGGTAGATAGTCTCATCATTTCCAGTACTTCCTGGTACTGGCGAGTTTGCTGGCTGCGCTAGAACGGTTTCCTCATTGATGCCACGTGCGAGAAACGCAAAAGCTATGTTGGGTTGCATTGCCTGGCGGCGCAGACTTTCTATCCACCCACGTTGTGTCAGATCGGCCTGGCCTGCCCGAATCGTGGCTAAATGTGCGGCTGCTAAAATGGGTGTGGCTGTCGGACGGCTGTAGCCCCACAGATATTGCATCAGCCATTGTTCCGGTTGTCCCACGAGCAACTCGGTCGCAGACCCCAATAATAGGTTTCGTGGACTAAAGCGTTCCTGTGCCTTTTGCCAGCTATCTTCGTTTTCCCACGTCGTCAATATAAAATAATACGACTCATTGCCCCGACTGCGATAAAAACGTGCCGTTACCAGGCCCTGAATGTTGCGCACGGTATCCGAAATGATACGCATACGCGCAAGTCCATCAGCATCTCTGCCAGGATTTGTGTGGGCCAGCGTTACAACGAGCAGCTCCATGCCGCATTTCCCTCTCTCCAAAAATTGCCATCATCCATGCAAAGCATACCATACATTTGCGACAGGCTGCATGCGTTATCCAACAATCTGGATACTGCCGTCCTGTTGAACGCCTAGAATCACTGGCCGTGCGCTATTGTTCGTTATCAAGACATTATCCCAGAGATGGAGGGCTATAGAGCCACTTACACCGTCGAGATGGGCAGTACTGATATGCTGTACTATGCTGGTCGTTGAGGGCATTGTACTGGCGTTGGTAGCTGTCCCTAGTACGTTCGTTAGCAGTTCCACGCTATCGCCAAAAAGCAATGCGCCCTGATCAAGTGCGGTGGCTCCGCTACAATAGCTTCCTGGCGTGGCAAACGAAGTGCAGAAACTGGCATAAAACTGTTTCTGCCAGGGATCGTTGTCTGGAGGGTGTGTGGCCGCTGATGCAATAATGTAAATGCGCGGCAAACTCAACTGGTGTTGTCTTGCCCATTGTACTAATCCCTGAATTGCCGAGGGCTGCACGAATTCGCCACTGATCATCAAAATTGGCTGTTGATTTTGCGGCAGACGGGCGATAGTTTGTGCCAGTACCACTACATCATTGGTTAGCAGGGGAGCATAGATCAGATCTGGTCGTGGTTTCGCTTGTAAGGCGTCAGTAAGTCCTGCTAATAAGTCGCCAGATGAGGCTTGTGGGCGTCCAGCGGCATCGAGTAGCCCACTGGCAACTGCCGTCTCCTGTGCCACTATACGGCTCACGACTCGATGCCGTATAGTTTTGGGGAAACTGGCAAGAAATGCCTGTGCTGAACCTTCTGACGATGGATTGCTGGGGTCGTAAAAGACGGCAGCATTCCGCGCCACCAGTTGGTTATAGGCAAACGAAGCTCCCAGCACGCTCTGTCCTGCGTCATCAGGTGAAAAACGGATGAAGGCGAAACCGGGAGCGCAATGGCGATACAACGACGTTTGCGTCAACAAATTCACGATAAACAGCCCTGTTGCCGTCGGGGCTATGAGTGGTATTCCTGCCCGGCAGAGCGCAGGCAAGGCAACCTGAAGCAAGCTGCTTGGCCCCATGCCAAGCACACCTAGCAAAGGCGCGGTTCCCTGTACTTGAAGGCCGAACTGTTGCAGGCTGGTCGCATTACTCATTGCGGTAATTTCGCTGGTTATCTGTAATGCTCCTTGCTCTGTGCCGGTCGTATTTGCCAGTACGAGATAAAGCAACGGTGCGCCCGGCGTTTGTAGCCCGGTGGAATTATATTGTTGCTGGGCAATAAATGCGCCGATCAATTCTTGCGTATAGGCGGCGTAGAGTATGTGCCGGTCTGTCCCACCCTGTGGATTTGCATTGCCGGGGCCACTATCAAAGCTCACCACCAGTATGCCAAAGGGATGTCCCGACTGGCGCACAAGTAAGTCTTCCCGGTAAATAGCGGCCTCAGCGCCGTTACAGCCTGTCGTATCAGTCAGTGGAGCATTGACTGCGGACGCGAGCAATTTATCGGCACCGGACGTATTCCCATGTTGCATTGCCTGCGCCGCTTCGCGCTTATCCTGATAGCTGCTGGCATTACAGGCATCGTAGATTTTGAGGCCATCGCTCATGCCGATGCCATCGGGTGTAGGAATAGTATGTATAATAGCGACTGGATGATAATAGCGTGCATCATCCCAACGAACGCTCAAAAATACCGCCAGCGAACTCACCAGGAGCAGTAATATCAGTGTCCCGTAGGCCAGCGCCATCGGTGAAACAGGTACCCGACCGCCACGGAAAAATCCTGTGATTTCCCAGCCGATGATACTGAATGGGTCGCGCACAGGTTTCCGGCGATATTTGCGGTTCGCCTTCGCCTCTTGCCGGAATAAATCCAATAAAACCAGGCAGCCAGTCTCGCATGACAGCAAATGCGCATGTGCTTCTGGATAAAGCAGTGCCACATCTTGTCCACTATCCATCGCCTCGGCATATTCCGGCAATAATTGGCGGCATTGTTGGCAGTCGAACACGCCACTACTTGCTGTTGTCGTCGCAGGTAGTTTGGCAATTACAGGCGCTACAGTAGTTACCGTAGAACCTTGTGCAGGTAGAGATGAACCTGACGCAACAGATTGTGCCGCGGGTGTTTTTTCGGGCGACAGAGGTTGCGCTTGTTGTAGTTGTTGCGATGGTGGCTCTTGCACGACAACGCTGGAAGGAGCTTCTGGTTTCAGCGTATACTGTTCTGGTTCTTCAACCATGGTCTGACCAGACGTTCGGGGAGAATAATCAACTTCGGCGACACGCCGTACCTTTTTTTTCTTACGCGGCGTGGTGCTTCCAGCTGTGGAACTCAAACAGCGTATGCAGGTCGCCATATGCTGTTGTGCTGCTTCTACTGCTTCTTCCGGCACCCCGCTGGGGTCCTGTTCGTATTCAGCAAGCACAGAGACGGCAAATGCACACGCTGCTGGCAATAGTTCATCCGTTGCCACAGCACCCTCCATAAAAATAAAGTAGGGCATTTCCCTGGAAAGCCCCCGGAGTGGATACCTGTACTTTTGTATCCTTGTGGTAGATAAAATAGGTTACTCGCGTGAAAAGGAACGCAACGCGAGCGTGATTTGTTGCTCCAACGAGAGAGACTGGTCTTGTGGAAGCTTGCTCAACGCGGCCTGTGCCTCGGCATTGGTGAATCCCAGACCAATCAGCGCTTCCAGAACCTCGGTCTGCGTTTTCCCGGATGTGTAGGCTCCTGCGCCACCCAGAGCAGCCAGTGAAGGCAACTTCCCTTTGAGTTCAAGCACCAACCGTGCGGCCACTTTTTTCCCAACGCCCGGTGCTAACGCGAGCCGTTGCTGGTCTTCATCGGCAATGGCTTTGTATAATGTTGGCGCATCCATGACCGAAAGCAGCCCTAACGCAACTTTCGGACCGATGCCGCTCACGGTGATGAGACGCTCGAAAGCATCGCGTTCCTCCTCGCTGGAGAACCCATACAGCGCCATGCCATCTTCACGCACCTGGAAATGGGTATAGAGTGTTACCTCCATACCCGTTTCGTTCAGGCGCTTTAATGTTGATGAGGGAGCAAAAACGCGCACACCGAATCCCCCCACACGTATAATAGCTGCATCTGCCTTGCACGCCTCAAGTGTGCCATGAATGCTCGCGATCATCAAGAACCACCTCTTCTGCTGTATATAGAATAACGTCTATGCGTTTTTCGGGTAACTCAGTCGCCATTTGGGCCATGCAGACACTCATTTTTCCAGGGTAGCCGCAAGGGATACCCTGGAAAGGTATTCTTCTCACTAGCGCAATTTTAGGAAATTACCGGTGAGTGCCTGCGCTGTATGAAGGTGGCAGATGGCGACTGCGGCGGCATCGGCGGCATCGTCAGGGCGTGGAATAGTGGGAATGTTCAGCAGAATGCGTACCATCTCGCCCACCTGATCCTTGCTGGCACTGCCATAGCCGGTCACAGCCTGTTTCACCTGTTTGGGCGTATACTCGGCAATGGATAGCCCGCCATTAGCGAGTGCAAGCATAGCGACACCACGTGCCTGCCCAACCGTCATGGCGGTACGTGCATTCTTGGCGAAAAAAAGTTCTTCCATCGCCGCTTCATGTGGCTGGTAAGTAGTGATAATTTCTATCAGACGTTGGTAGATAGTCTGCAAGCGTTCTGATAGGGGCGTATGAGCAGGCGTCGTGATCACATCGCATGCGATCATACTCAGCTTATCGCCTCGCGCAGCAATCACCGCGTAGCCAACAATAGCAGTACCCGGATCAATGCCCAGCGCAACGCGAGTACCTGTTGTATCACTCAATGTCATATTCCTACATTGTGGCGAAGAATCCGCGCTCAGTCATATGAAGCCGCGAACTCTTCGGGGAAGTCAGCATTGGAGTACACATTTTGCACATCATCCAGGTCTTCGAGTTTTTCTATTAGCCGCATGAATTGATGCGCAACTTTCTCCTCGCCTATTTCAATCCTCGTTTTGGGTACCATCGTACTCTCGGATTTGACCACTTTGTACTTTTTTGCTTCCAGCGTCTGGCGGATCTTCTCAAGGTCGGTTGGATCGGTGTAAATGGTGATTGTCTCGTCATCATGCCCCACAGGGTCCACATCGTCGGCACCCATATCGAGTGCTTCCAGCGAGAGTTCGTCGGGGTCATGCCCGTTTAGCTCAACTTCAAGGATACCTTTTGCCTCGAAGAGCCAGTCCACGCAGCCATTTTCACCCATATTTCCGACGTTGCGGTTGAATGCATTACGTACCTCGGCAACAGTACGGTTGCGGTTTTCAGTGAGTGTCTGTACCAGGATCGCGGTACCTGCTGGCCCATAGCCCTCGTAAGTAATCTCGACCAGATTCATGTCTTCCGCGCCGCCCGTTGCGCGTTTAATGGTGCGGTCGATATTATCCATTGGCATATTGGCGTCTCGCGCCCGCTGTATTGCCATGCGGAGGCGAAAGTTCGCATCGGGATCACCGCCGCCGCCTTCGCGCACGGCTACCACAATTTCACGCCCCAGGCGGGTAAATAATTGTCCTCTTCGCGCATCGTTGACGCCCTTCGAACGGCGTATCTGCGCCCATTTTGAATGACCTGACATGTCAATTCTCCCTACTCTGTTTCAAATATATCCATGAAAAATATCATACTTCCATATGCCCCGCAAGGCAAAAAGAATTGCTGTTGCGTGTATTGTAACATGACGAAGTACTGAGCGTCGAGGGGGTAGAAAGAACTATCTTTGCCTATTCAGGATGGCGCTCTAACCATTCTGTAATTGCCTGGTTAACAGTCTCCGGTTTCTCGCGCATGACATAATGTCCAGCGTCCGCGATGATACGCAGTGCCGAACCAGCGATATGTTCATGCAGGTACTGGCTGTATTTGACGGGCGTCGCGGCATCATCGGTGCCGCAAATAATCAACGTGGGCAGGTGAATTTCTTGCAGACGTGGCATGCAATCAAAAATATTACACGCTGCCAGGTCACGATAGAGAATATAGGATGCCGGTTCCACTTGTTCGCTCAGGATTGTTGGCGGTACTGTTTCTACGTTCACTGGCGCAACACCCGCCTTTGTTAAAACAATACGCGCCTGTTGGGGCGTCGTGCGTGCTGCCTCCAGCGACGCTGGCAATACCCGCAAACGGGCTCCAGTACCGATCAAAATGAGTCCACCCAGTTCATCACCGTATTCCAGTGCCATCGTCAACGCGATTGCCCCACCCAGCGAATGACCCGCGATAATGGGATGGTCAAGGTGCAGTTCCTGCTGGATAATCTCATGCACTGCCTGTGCATAATCCAGCACCGTCGTTTCCTGTGGTAGTGTATCCGTTCGCTGCCCATGCCCCGGCAAGTCAATCGCAAATACCGCGTGATGATCGCGCAATTCCTCCACCTGTAACCGCCATGCACGTGCGCTATCGCCCGACCCGTGAATAAAGACAATAGGATGATCCATCAGAAAAGTCCTCCAAAAGAAAATATGCTGTTTGCAAGGATTGCAAACTGATGCTTGCTATTGTATCACTTTCTGAAAGCACTTTTGACAACATTCCCAAAGTATGGTATAAATCTTACTACTGTTCTATACAATGGGAGTGTGGGTAAAATAGGCAAAAAAGTTTGCCTACAACGTCTATTGCATAGAATGGCCGATACGGGGTATACGCAGGATATCCCGCATAACTGCATGTCTGCGAATATAGTGGTGAACCAGTACCCCCCTGTGCGGGAGGGTGGCTGGGTTTTTGTGTTGTGCAAAATGCTCATGTGAATGACTTTATTCATGTGATGCCAGGATTGGAGGTGACTTGTGCTTCGCTTTTACATCGAAGTGGCGCGTACCGCATTTCGGCGGCAGCTCATCTATCGTTGGGCCAACCTGGCTGGCCTGTTGACCAACATCTTCTTTGGCGCTGTTTTTAGCTTTGTAATTATCGCCCTCTTTCATGCACGTGCGACTGCGGCAGGATACAATGTGCAGGATGCTCTGCGCTACACATGGTTGGAGCAGGGCTTAATCATGGTCGTATTGCCCTTTGGCTGGTACGACTTGATGCTGACTATCCGCACAGGTGCGGTTGTCTCAGACCTGAGTAAACCGTGCAATTTCTACTGGTACTGGTTCAGCCGGGAGATGGGGCGCAATCTCTACTTCCTGCTTTTCCGTGCTATCCCCATTTACCTTGCCGGCATGCTGCTCTTTGGGATTGGTGTACCCACCAACGGGCAACAATGGCTCACATTCGCGCTGAGCCTCATTTTGAGTGCCATTGTTGGCATTGCTTACCGCTACCTCTTTAATCTGGTGGCCTTCTGGATCGTCGAAGCACGGGCCGTCTTTGTCCTGGGGAACACCATTGCCCTGTTCCTCACGGGTAGCTATGTGCCGCTACCATTTTTCCCATCGTGGCTGCTCGCGATTATCACATGGCTCCCATTCAACACGTTCATGAATATTCCCACTCAAATGTTAGTGGGGAATATGACCGTGGCTACGCTGTTCTTTGATCTGTTTCTGCAAATTTCATGGGTCATCCTGCTCACACTTGGCATGCAAGCATTGACAGTTGTTGCGACGCGCCGCGTTATTGTGCAGGGCGGCTAAAAAGGAGCATTTGGCTGTGGTTGAAAACGTAATCAGTGATGTGCGACTGTACCGCCGCTTGATAGGCATGCAGGTGCGCACGCAGGCCCAATATAAGGTGAATCTGGCGATTGACATTCTCACCTACTTTGGCGTGACGAGCGCGGAATTTCTCGCGGTTGTCCTCTACTTCGGCACGTTTCCCACGCTGCTCGGTTGGAAAATTGGCGAGGTTGCCTTGCTCACCGGCGTGATGTCTATCAGTTTCGGCATCGCGGAAATGCTGGGAGCCGGTATTGATAACTTTTCGGACACCATCCGCCTGGGCGAGTTCGACCGCATCCTGTTGCGTCCAGTTGGTGCATTTACACAGGTTATCGGCAGCGACTTTCGTCTGCGCCGTTTGGGACGTATCAGTCAGGGTAGTGTCATCATTATCTTCGCTTTGCACCTCTTGCCGGACTTGCACTGGTCGCTGGCAAAAGTAGCCGTTCTTCTGGTCGGCATCGCAAGCGGTTCAATCATCTTTCTTTCAGTTATGTTGCTGGGGGCAACAATTTGCTTCTGGACGATCGAGACGACGGAATTGATCAATATGCTGACCTATGGTGGGCGGGAAATGCTAAGTTATCCGCTCACCATTTATAACCAGGCGATGCAGCGTTTTTTTATGTTTGTCGTACCCCTGGCCTTTGGTTCTTATGTGCCAACTTGTTACGTGCTGGGGCGGCCATTGCCGTTTGGCGTCCCAGGCGGAATTGCTTTCGCAGCACCGCTCATCGCGTGTGCGTTTGCCCTGGTAGCGGCCTGCATCTGGCACTTCGGTGTGCGTCGCTATCAAAGCACAGGAAGTTAATGAACAGAAAATAGAAGGAGGTTTTCTCATGGCGATGATAGAAGCCGATGGACTGAGTAAAACGTTTCGTGTGGCGCGACGGCGACCGGGCTTATGGGGCGGATTGCGCAGTGTCATAGACCCGGATGTGCGCGTTGTGCAGGCTGTTCATGACCTGACATTGCATGTAGAGCCGGGGGAAATGATTGGTCTGGTTGGGCCAAATGGAGCAGGGAAAAGTACCAGCATCAAAATGCTCACCGGTATTCTTGTGCCGAGCAGTGGCACTATGCGTGTTGCTGGATTGAACCCAACGAGCCAGAGGCGGCAGTTAGCCTCGCGTATCGGTGTTGTTTTTGGGCAGCGTTCGCAATTGTGGTGGGATTTGCCGCTTATTGACTCCTTGCACCTGTTGCGCTACCTCTATCAGGTACCGGAAGATCGCCACAATGCCAATCTTGCGCAGTTACGCACTATGCTTGACATGGATGAGTTCATAGATACGCCCGTGCGCCAACTCTCGTTAGGTCAACGTATGCGCGGCGACCTTGCCGCGGCTCTCTTGCATGAACCCGAACTACTCTACCTGGATGAGCCAACAATTGGACTGGACGTTGTGGCAAAGGCCCGTATCCGTGAATTTCTGCTGGCGATCAATGCCGAGCGCGGTGTCACCGTTCTGCTTACTACGCACGATATGGATGATGTAGAGGCGCTTTGCCCGCGTATACTCATCATTGACCACGGACGCAAGCTCTACGACGGTTCTGTAGCCACTATTCGCGAGCGCTTTGGCGGCGAACGTACCCTCGTAGCGGTGCTGGAACCAACAGAGTTCGGCTCGTTCCCACATGACAGTCAAGGGCAACCTGTACTGGAGTATTTGCCTGAAGGCGTTCGTCATATCCGAACTGAGGCACCGCGTGTCTGGTTAAGCTTTGGCAAAGATGCTCTTCCCGCGCATGAACTGATTGCCTGGCTTGGTGCGCGTCATCGCTTACGCGATGTAACGTTCCAGGAACCGGAAATCGAGGATGTGATCCGTCGTATTTACGAGGAAGGTCTCTTGTTAGACGAAGTGAAATTATCTCTATAGAGGTAATCCAAATAGTACATGAATTCGTAATAGTTGCTGGGAGACACACATTGTAACCCAATCATTATGTGTCTGCTATGTCTCCCTCCCTATTATCATGAATCCTTGCATTTCCTATGGGTTCAATTTGTACCTGCTCTTTTTGCACGGTTTCGTGAATGGTGCGCATTTCCTGAATGATTCGTTTCGTCAGCAAAATCTCTTCAACGACCATCGGCACTTTCTCGAAATGCACCTGCTCCTCGCGTACCAAAATGGTCATTGTTTCACCAACCGCGAGCGGAACAACCGTACTTTCGCTTCCTGCTATGTCTTGTATGTCCTCCTCTGGCGTGGGAATAGTAGGGCTTTCCATTTGACCGTTTGAAGGATGCGGATAACGCTCAATAATAACCTCTTCACGAGTAACAGGCACGGTGAAGGTTTTATTCTCGGTCACGACTCGTTTACGTATACGCACTTCACCTGTTTGCACCCACTGTTTGAACGTTTGCAGCGTCTCTTCACGCACTTGTATGATCTGATTGTTGGCACGTTCATGAATGATATGGGCGTTGTAGGCATTGTTTTGTTGCAGAATGTTCGTTGCCTCCTGCTGCTGGTCATTCGTAAGCACCACGACAATGGTATGCCCATCCGCGAATTCCTGGTTGTAATAATTAGCTTCAGACTGCGAGACGCCCATCTGCATCAAGCCATCGAAAATATTTGTTGCATCTCCGCGGACTGAAAACCTGATCTGGTCATCACGAAATCCTGCAAGTTGGAGATCGTGTATTGCCTGCTCAACCTGCCTATCCTCTTGAAAAACACCAACCACGACCGAACGTTCAGTGATCATCATACGCTTTTCCCTCGTCGGCATTAGCTCTCCTTTCCGTACAAAATATCCAGGAGGATATCTTGCACGGAAAGGAGAGCAATATGCACGTTTCTGCTCAGCTTTATTGGCCGTTGGTCGTCGTGTTGTCTATTGTGCTGCTATTGTCACCCGTAACATTGGCGTTACCCTGGTTTTCAATACGAGCCTCTTCATGATGTACCGTATCTGTGACGGCCTGATTCTCCTGCACCACACGCTTCCCAACGTTGATTTCCTCGGTCACTACAGGCTGCTTCGTCACTTGTACCTGCTCCTCGCTGACAGGAATACGAGTGACCTCTTCCTCCTGTCCAATTGGAGTATTGGATGGTACCGGAGTGTTCACCGGGTGACGTTCGACAAACACCTCTTCGCGGTTAACCGGAACGTTGACCGTCTGCTCTTCGGAAACGACATTCTTACGAATATTGACCTCACCGGCCTGTACTCGCTCTTTAGTCACCTGTAACTGTTCCTCGCGCAGTTGGATCTTTTGCCCTGCTGGCGCGTTCGTCTCTGTCTGCGTGGTGCCGGTGTAATTACTGGTTTGATTACCCGCGCTATTTATATCATATGCGCCATTGCGCATCAAGATATCGTATGCTTCGTCACGCCGCTCTTGCGAATTTACGGTAACAACGGTGCGGCCTGCCAGAAATTCGTTATTGTAGTAGTCCGCTTCATCCTGACCAAAGCCAAGATTTTGCAGAGAGTCGAGAATACCCGAGCCGCCTTGATGAACAGAATATCTGATCTGGTCATTGGTAAATCCGGCATTCTGCAAATCACTCATTGCTTGCTGGGCATTCGTTTCATTCGAGAAAACGCCCGCTACGATTGATCGGCTTGTTGTTGTCATACCTTTTCTCCTTTGTGTGGATATGCGTTGACAAATAAGGACTGTCGTACCTGAGTACACCCATCCTGTATCGCACGCCTTTTCCATATACTACTTTTCTGTGTGCATGAAGCTTTTATCTCGCCAGGGCACACCTTCGTTCCGTTGAAAGTTCGTTGCCCACCCCGAAAACTTTAGTGGCTTGCCTGCATGATTGCTTCGCACATTCCTCTCTATACACGAAACACATATGGAGAAAGATACACAACAATTATGAGGTATAGCTGTAACGTATATAAAAATAAGTTACCTATTTGTAAGGATTGAGAAAGAGTACACGGGAGGAGGTTCATAAAAGTGGAAGAACCGGGGCTATAAGGTTAATTACTCGTGGCAAATCGGCTCTTTTGCATGAGCATAATTGTGACGAGCGAAGAGTAGCGAGGAATAGTCCCTCTGTCTTGTCAGGTAAAATGAGAGGTTTGTATTGACACAGATTAAGAAAATAATGGACATGAAACGGCCTTGGGCTTGAAAAGGAGATGGACGTACACCTGAGCATACATCGTAATGTATTCCCAACAGGAAATATCAGACCAGAACCTCTTCAAAGTCGCCTACTAACTTTTTAATTTCTCGTAAGCGTCGCTCAGCCAGTTCCACGTTCTCTAGCGCCTGTGCCAGGATACGCTCTTCTAATGACTCGTAGGATTCCTCGATTTCAGGGTCAATTGCTCCGACTAATTCTAGAGCGCGGTTCAGTTTGATGTCAATGGTTGCAGCTGCCATGTCTGTTACCTCTTCATACTAAAAGGTGTGACAAAATCTCAACGAGATAATCTATCATAAATGGTACAGTACCAGGAACTAAAACACGCTTCCACCTGAAAACGTTTTATCTCTCATAATCCTATACGTTAATCAGTGAGCATTGGTTACATTCTGTAACTCTATTTCCTAGACTCGGATCTTCTGTTCTCTGCTTCTGTGTTCATCTTACAGTAGACGACCAAAAAAGCCAAATCGGGTAGCCAACTTTCCTATCAGTGAACTGATGCCGGCACCTCTTACAGGCTATTTTGCCTGCAAGAAGTACATGGCACAGCGTGCGACCCTCTCTATTGAACCGTGACCGTCAGGTTCATGTCCTGGTGAATAGTGCAGTACAGATGGAAGGTACCAGCCGTATTAAAAGGCCCAATCTGGTGGGTGTCGTTCCCGCTAAACGATTGATTGACGGTCGGCGCACCGCTTTCTTTGGCGGGTTGGGCGGCCCCGTTAACCCACGAACCATTTTGAATGATATGCGGCACGGCTTGTGTGTCTACAAGCGTGAGCATCGAACCCTTTGAGATAGTCACGCTGGACTGCTCAAAGTTGGAGAGGCCCATTTTTACCGTTGCTCCAGTGCTGCTACCTGTACTACCGCTACTACTCCCGCTCCCATTTGTCACTATGACTGTCAGGTTCATGCCCTGGTGAATAGTGCAGTACAGATGGAAGATACCAGCCGTATTAAAAGGCCCAATCTGGTGGGTGTCGTTCCCGCTAAACGATTGATTGACGGTCGGCGCACCGCTTTCTTTGGCGGGTTGAGCGGCCCCGTTAACCCACGAACCATTTTGAATGATATGCGGCACGGCTTGCGTATCTACAAGCGTGAGCATCGAACCTTTAGGTATGGTGATAGATGACTGGAGAAAGGCCGTAAGTCCCATTTGTACCGTTGTACTGCCACCCCCTCCATTGCTGCTTCCTGGCGTGGTGCTGGCAATCGGGCTGGTGCCTGGGCGGGTACAGGCGGCCAGCAAAACACTGCCAAGCGCAAGACTTCCAAATATCAGCGCCAGCAAACGTAGTCGTTTCTTACTCATACAATTACATCCTCTCATAGCTGTTCATAGTATAGCTCTCTGTTCTGTGATAGACCTCTATTTGTGCTAGCTATGTACCAAATGGCAATCCCTCCTTCAGGGCCTGAATGACACCTTCATCCAGAATGAGAGCCGAACATTATTATCAATTCTATTCCATACTATAGCCATACTATAGAGGAAGGTGCAAGGGTACCGGAATCAGGCACATACCTGATTTTTTGTCGGGTAAGTACCTTATGTTTGGCGCATATTTGCATATGGGGATTGGTAATCCGTGAAACTAAAACGATGGTAGGGACGTGCCTGAAAAGAGGAAAACAGTGATGTTTTTTCTGAAAGGAGAAATAACTATGGTAAACAATCAGCGTTTGGCGCAACATCATGCGTCTGTAACTGTTAATGCTCCTGTTCATCAGGTTTATGGGTTATTCACCCATTTTAACGACTTTCCCAAATTTATGACTTTCGTCAAAGAAGTGACCTATTATGATGACCAGCGCAGCCATTGGGTTGCGCAAGCAGTGGGGCAACATGAGTGGGACGCTGTCAATGACAACTGGATCGAGGATCGTCAAATTGGGTGGCATTCGACCAACGGTCTGGAAAACAATGGGCGAGTCACATTTCAACCGGCAGGAAATAATCAGACCCAGGTTGATGTGTACGTTAACTACAATCCACCAGCGGGTGTGCTTGGCGATATCGGCGAAAATTTAGGCGCGGGGAGTAACTTTGACTCGAAGTTGCAGCATGACCTGGACAATTTTGCTCAAATGGTGGACCAGGCTTCCCCAGGTGCGCTCGATCCGCAGTCCTCGAACTACCTGTTCCATAGCAATAGTGCTGCCGCAAAAGGCACTACTACTGATCGCCAGAACGCAACTAGGGGCGATATGAATGCGAATACTGGCAGTAACATCTATACAGGAGACGAAACTCCTTCCATGTATCGCCCTACGCTAGACAGCGATATCATCACCGGCAATACCGATGCAACCAATAACACGACTGATCAGGGAGTAATGCCAGAGGATACCGGCGTAAGAAATCCCCTGATGCCGTCAGAGACTGGAACAACGAATCCAGTTATGCCCCCAGAGGGTACTAGAAACTACTAAGGTTCTTGTACAGTCGTACTGAACTACATGCGATGAGCAAAGCAAACCGGCAATTCTAGCTGGAATTGCCGGTTTGCTTTGCTCATCGCAGATCGCTTGTGCCGGATATCTCGATTAGCCCTCTCTTGAAGCGAACAACTGGAGCCATACGTGTACCTATGAAGAGGTTTTCACTACTATGTATAGAGGATAGAAATGTATGAGAACAATAAAAGATGATACATCCTTCGAACAGAAAAAATCCCATGAAGGAACTGGTACTTCCAACAAAAATAACACGACAGAACAAGTTGATGTGATCGCCCAGAATGTTGAGACGATAGCAGATTTACATATCCGTGCAGAGCAAAAAGTTGGTACCCACCAGCGAGCCATAGAAAGATTTACTGGCTTTCTAGGACGCCCCCGCTTTCTTTACTTTATTCTGCTGTTTGTGCTGCTCTGGATAGCTGTGAATGTTTGTCTGGTCGGTCTGGGAATGCATAGTGTTGATCAGCCTCCTTTTAGCTGGCTGCAAGGCATTATCAGCTTGAGCGCATTATTGATGACAACTCTAGTGCTTATCACACAGAACCGGCAAAACAATGTGACCGAACAACGACGGCGACTGGATTTGCAGGTGAATCTGGTTGTCGAGCAGAAGGCAACAAAGCTGATTACTCTTCTCGAAGAACTCCGCCAGGATTTGCCACAGGTAAAGGAGCGACATGATCCAGAGGCCGAAGCAATGAAGGAACCGGTAGACCCACATGAAGTACTGTCCTCCCTTGATCAAATGCTACAGGATGCTGAGATAACGAATAAATAAGTGCCGTCTCTTTTTGGCGGAACCTTAAAAGGAAATGAGAATCTCCACACTATCCTTTTTGAAGTGCCATCGGCATTGACTTTTATGACATACCATGCTATACTAAGAAGTGTTCCAAGTGGAACTTACCTGGGAAACAAAAAGACCCGGGCACAAGGCTAATGAGTCTTGCATTGGTATATTCCGAAAGGAGCTCTTATGAAACCAATGAAGAAACCAGCACGCCTTTTAGGGATGGTCTTTCAGATTGACTAAGAGAGCCCGTAAAGACGGGCGGGCCGCGCCTCTGAGCGCTTGACCACTACCTGGTTTAGACATCACTGCGATAAAAATAAGAATTTCGCAAAGTCTTTTATGGCGACTAACGCCACAGGTTGGCGGGTGTAAGCAGAGGGTATGCTGGGGCATTTCACTTATTTGCCCTTTATATGTGCAATATAACTCGGTTGACGTGACACGGGAGTTGTGCAGATAAGAAACACACAGGGGTCAGATACATCAAGTATCTGACCCCTGCTGCTATTACAATACTACAATACTTACTCTCTTGACTTCTACGGTTTTGCTATGGTATATTCAGAACACTTCAACTGTTTCACTTTTAAACGAGCGTTTGAGATGATGTACAATGTGGGATTTGTCTATCAATCAAGTTATTCTAGTTGTTTGAAAGGGTAGTATAGTATGCAGGTACTCACTCTAGAGAAGAATCGCGGTTACCTTATTGCTGGCATAGGCGCGATAGTTGCTCTCTTCGCTTTTATGTTCTTACCGTTTATTTCAGTTGCTTCTGTCTCCGGTGGACAAGCAACTTTGTTAAATGTATCAGATATTACGCAAGAGCAGATTTCCATCTGGATGGAATTTTTGGCGGCAGTAACTGCAATTACAATCGTGGCATTAATTACTTTTCGACCAGTCCCTTTCAGTATGTTGAAGACTACTGCACCGATTGAGATACAGATTCAATGGGGCAATTATCTCTTAATTCTTGCCGGCATTTTTGGTGTGATTACACCCTTGATAGCTACGTTCACGCTCGCCAGCCTTACGAATTATTCCCCTGTCACTTCAGTAAGTTTGGCATCTGGTTCCTGGCTGAGTTTGTTGGGTATGGTCGCTGTTGTTATCGGTGGAGTACTTGCACTTAGAACGATCAACAAAGTGCCGCAGCATATTGCGGGAATGTACACGCAGTATCCGCCTGTAGCCGGGCCACAACCCTGGGCCGCACCAGCAGACCCATATGCATCGGTCGCACCACCGCAACAATGGGATAATGGTCAGCAAGTTCCTCCAACACAGATGCAGCAGTGGAACGCTGGACAAACAGGACAACCAACGCTGCCTTCTCAACAGCAGTGGAATCCTGCGCAGCAAGTTCCTCCCATGCAACAACCACAGTGGAACACAGGACAGCCAACCTTACCTGCCCAACAACCACAGTGGAACACGGGACAACCAATGCCCCCGACGCAACAGCAGTGGAACCCAGGGCAACAGCCACCTCCTGGTCCACCCTATCAATAAACTGGCGTAGGTTTACCTCTTCTGTTGGCATACCGTTCTCACCATGAAATTGGATGTTGCGTTTTGTTATTGCTCACAGGTGGCGAAATTCGTTTAAGGTCGCCAGGAAGGATGATTACTGATGGTAACGCTTAAATCCGAGCAGAATCGTGGATACCTTGTCGCAGGCATTGGGGCTTCCGTCGCGTTATTCGCATTTATATACCTGCCTTTTGCATCAATCTCTTTATCAGCGGCCTCTACTGGTAGTTCTGTGGGTGGCTACAGTTTCTCGGTAACCACCAGGGAGATAGCGGATTTGCAAGGGGGCATCTGGTTAGAGGGAATACTGGCTCTGGCACTTCTGGTCCTGGCATGTCTGCTTCTATTCAGAACGAACCCATTTGGATCGTCACGGATGCCAGTCGTGAACCAGATTCGCAACGGCATCTATGGACTTGGCGGTGGTGCCATACTTGGTATCTTGCTGCAATTTATCATTTCGCTTGGGCTGGGAAGTGCATTACAACAAGAATACCTGGGTAGTGGCGCAGGAGTCAACACAAGTGCCACGGTCTCAACCATTTATGGCATTGGCGGGTGGTTATACCTGCTGGGTATGATTGCTGTAATTGTGGGCAGTGTCTTAGCCTATCAAAAGTCAGGTCTCGTTCCCTCGACTCCAGGTGCCTCAACTTATCAGGCGCAGACGCCACTCACACCTTCATCCTATGCAGCGCCGGGTACTTCGCCTTACGACACGCCTTATCCCGCCCCTGCTCCTCAAGGTTCGGTTCCACCGTACCAGCAAAACGTGCAGCCATCTTCGCCCTATGACGCGCAAGGGGCATCTGCGCCGCTTTACTCGCAGGATGCTGGAATGTCATATCCCTATCAAGTACCAAACCCACAGCAACCCCAGGTGCCGCCGCAGCAATGGCCTCCATCGTATCCTTCATCGTAAGTATACCTTCAAAGAAGGTCAGAGTTTAGTACAAAAACACGTACACAGGCCCAGCCTGTGTACGTGTTTTTGTACTAAACAACTCTACTCCCCTAACGACAACACCGCCATAAAGGCTTCCTGTGGAATTTCCACATTGCCCACCATCTTGAGGCGTTTCTTGCCCTCTTTCTGCTTTTCGAGCAGTTTGCGTTTACGGCTGATATCGCCGCCGTAACATTTTGCCAACACGTCTTTACGCATGGCTTTGACCGTTTCGCGGGCAATGATGCGTGCGCCGATAGCAGCCTGAATGGGTACCTCGAACAACTGGCGCGGGATAAGGCTGCGCAACTTCTCTACCAGCATGCGGCCCTGATGATAGGCTTTGTCACGGTGCAGGACGAGCGAAAGTGCGTCTACCGGGACACCGTTGACGAGAATATCAAGTTTCACCAGGTCGGATTCTTCGTAATCACCGAAGCTGTAATCGAGCGAAGCGTATCCCTGCGTGCGCGATTTGAGTTGGTCGTAGAAATCCACGATCAGTTCCGCCAGTGGCATATTATACGCGAGCAGCACACGCTCAGCCTCGATATATTTCATATCTTTATAGGTTCCGCGCCGTGTTGTCACCAGGTCCATAATAGTGCCGATATAGCGTGTTGGTGTGAAAATGGAGATATCCATCCACGGCTCTTCAATTTTCTCGACGATGCCGGGATCGGGAAATTCGGATGGATTGTCAACTTTCACCACTTCACCATCGGTGGTGGTTACATAGTATTCCACGCTGGGAGCGGTTGCCAGAATGTCCAGATTGTACTCGCGCTCGATGCGTTCCTGGACAATTTCCATGTGTAACAGACCCAGAAAGCCACAGCGAAATCCGAAGCCCAGCGCGTTCGATGTCTCTGGTTCATAGAAGAGCGAGGCATCATTCAATTTTAGCCGGTCAAGAGCTTCACGCAAAAGCGGGTATTCGTTGCCTTCAACGGGGTAAATGCCGGCAAAGACCATTGGCTTGGCCGGTTTGTAACCCTCTAGTGGCTCAACGCTGCCCAGCGCGTTAGGCGTCGTAATCGTGTCGCCGACGCGGCAATCTTTCACATTCTTAAAGCCTGTTGCCACATAACCGACCTCACCACTGGTAAGCGTATCGCTGGCGGTCAGGCGCGGATGAAAGTAGCCCGCTTCGAGGATATCGGTTGTGCTACCGGTTGCCATCATCACAATACGCTCGTCGGTGCGCAACTGCCCATCCACGATACGCACATAGGCAATCACACCCTTGTAGGCATCATAGTGCGAGTCGAAGACAAGGGCCCGTAGAGGCTGGTGCATATCACCCTTTGGCGCGGGTATTTGCTGAATAATCGCTTCAAGAATTTCCTGTGTACCGATACCCTCTTTTGCTGAAGCCAGGATTGCCTCTTCTCCTGGGATACCAATCACATCTTCAACTTCTTGTTTGACTTTCTCAGGATCGGCACTGGGCAGGTCAATTTTGTTGATTACGGGAATGATGCTCAGATCGGCTTCTAGCGCGAGGTACATGTTGGCAAGCGTCTGCGCCTCGATGCCTTGCGTTGCGTCAATGACTAGCAAGGCTCCTTCACACGCGGCCAGACTGCGCGAGACTTCATAGGTAAAGTCCACGTGTCCGGGCGTGTCAATCAGGTTCAATTCGTATTCTTCGCCGTTCAGCGCCGTATAGCGCATACGTACCGCCTGTGCTTTGATGGTTATACCTTTTTCGCGTTCCAGGTCCATCTGGTCGAGCGTTTGCTCCATCATGTCACGTTTGGAGACAGTGCCAGTATATTCGAGTAGGCGGTCAGCAAGCGTAGACTTGCCATGGTCAATATGAGCAATAATACAAAAATTGCGAATATGTGCTTGATCGGTCATTTTATTCTATAATTCCTCCGCACAACACCTCATCACCGTTTGCACCGTCATAGAATACGGCTGCCTGTCCAGGTGTGATGGCACGCTGTGGGCGTGAAAGAGTGACATTTACACGTTTTCCCCCCAGGGGAGTAACTACTGCCTCTACTTCGGGCGCTTTGTATCGTACCCGCACTCTTGCCTCAAATGGCTCAACCGGCGTCTCGCCGCTCAGGTAATGCATGTTTCCAACGGTGAAGCTCGACTTTTCCAATGCCGATGCGGGACCAACAATTAATGCGTTCTGTTCGGCGTCAATTTTTAGCACGTGCAACGGTTCCAGCGATGTGAGACCCAGTCCCTTACGTTGCCCGATGGTATAGAAGGCAAGCCCACGATGGCGACCCAACGCTTTCCCTTCGAGATCATAAATTGGCCCCGGTCGAGGCAACGTAATTAATGGCTTCGTGCCGGTTGCTATCGCTACTCCGGCTCCCACTAATTCGGCTTCTGCATCAGCAGAATGTGCGTTTTGTGCTTCGGCGGCATAGCGATTGATGAAGCCGCGATAGTCATTTTGCGCGACAAAACAAATCTCCTGGCTCTCAGCCTTTGTCGCGACCATCATACCGCGCTCTGCCGCCATAGCGCGTACCTGTGGCTTGGTAAACTCTCCCAGTGGGAAACAGGCATGTGCAAGCTGGTGCTGGTTGAGAACATGCAAAACGTAAGATTGATCCTTCTCGGGGTCAATGCCACGTCGCAAACGCCTCTTGCCAGTAATTGGGTTATCATCTACGCGCACATAATGCCCCGTTGCCAGGTAATCCGCGTCAAGTGCCAGGGCTTTGTTGAGCAAGACGGTAAAGCGAATATGCCGATTGCAGGTCAGGCATGGATTGGGCGTGCGGCCCGCGACATATTCTTCGTAGAACATGTCTACCACGCTGCTCTTGAATTCTTCCTCCACATTGACGAGGTAAAACGGCATATCGAGCATGCGTGCGACTCGCCGTGCATCATCAACCGATTCAAGGGAGCAGCATTTATTTTGCACGACGCGCTCAACGCCGTCATCTTCGATAACGCCCGGTTCTGACCAGAGGCGCAGCATAATACCAATCACCTCGTGTCCTTGCTCTTTGAGTAATGCGGCGGCTACTGAGCTATCCACGCCGCCGCTCATTGCGACGACTATTCTCGCCATGTGCTTCTGCTCCTGAAAAATTGCTAAAGGTAGAAAAAATGACTAGCCTGATGGGCTAGTCTTTCGCTGTTGCTACTCCGTTGTCTGCTGTGTGCTTTGCTGGCAATGCCCTTTGTTACCACGTAAAGGGTAGCACAGTGTGTGCTGCTTGTCAAATGTCCTGTACCACTCGACTGAATTGTTTCGTTCGTGTATAATGAGGGCGTAAAGAATGATGATGTTTCCTCTGTTTTGCGCAGAGTGAAAATAAACGAGGGTGAAGACGTAGATATATTACGTAGGAATTATTTTTATCAAACGTTGCATGCTTATTAGCAACAGTGCATACGCAGTGCATCCTAAATGAGCAACCGGTACGACCCGGCTATCTGTCAATTTAACAGGCAAGGAGAGAGCAAAAAATGCCGAAGAAATCGGCGTCTGCGCGCGGCGGAGCGCAGCGCAACAAACCGAAAGTACAAAAAAACATTGAACTGGTGCGGTCAACGAAAGCATCAGATGAATCGGCGCTTGAAACAACCGATAAGAGTGATGATGTCGGATCGGTCAAGGTAGCAACCAGTGTAGATACGTTGGTTGCTCCCAAAGCGAAGAGCTCAGGTTCGACTCGCAGACGAAGTACTCCAGCACTGAAAGTGCGCGAATCTTCCGATTTGCTGGCAATTCCAGCGGTAGAGAAGGAAGAGCAGGATGGGAAAGAGCAGGAGGAAGCCATACCAGTTTCGGTTCCCACATCGGCACCGCCAAAAAGTGCCTCTGCTCGTTTAGCCGCTCGTCGCCAGTCGGGTCAGAAGAATCAGCAGCGCTCGGCGGTGCCACTGATTACTGCGGAACATTATTCGTATGTGCGTAAAGACCTGGCTTTTATTGCTGTGTTGGCGCTCATCATGTTTGCCGCAATCATTATTCTGCATTTTGTACCTGGAATTGGCTATTAAGGCAACGTGCAAAAAGGACAAAAATAAGAAGCACTGCATTTTTACAAACAGTGCTTCTTTTTATCGTTTCGGGTGGCTTGTATAGAGGCCCGCTAGTCCTCAACGCCTTATATGCGAAGACCAGTTTAGTGTACGAGCGGGCTGGTACCTAATCCGGCAGGAATCCCGTGTCTATGCGCTGCTGGAATAGTTACGCCCAGAACTCGCTGCATTGCCATCGTATGGCTGCAGTCACCCCAGTCATGGAAGAAGCGACAGGTGCAATTCCATTCACCATTGTCAAAATTGGTGGTATGGACATCATTCTCGCCCTGGAACGTTGCTTCAAAGCGAGTAAACTGAATCCGTTCCGGTTCTTCTGCATAACGTTTGGCTTTTGCGATCTTACTGATCATACTTGAGTTCATGATCGGTATCTCCTTCAAATCTAGTAACCACGCCGCGTCCACTCATTTAATAGGTGATACGCTTGCTAAGTCAACGTATCAAATCAAAGATGTTGTCGCGCAACTGATGGGTTTAGTAGTATCTATCGTCATCCTGCCGCAGCAAGATGACGATATGTCTGAAGCGTTTCTCTAAAAACCTCCTTTCATCACTCAACGAGTGATTGTTCATACACATCCCACCTTAAGGATGTGATAGTCATCGAAACTGATGATGAAAAATCGATGATCCCGTGTATCAGTGCGCGTAAAATGAATGAATAAATAAAAAAAACACCAGGGCAAACTATCCCTAGTGTCAAAATCTACTGTTCAATGCCATCACTGCATCCCGCGGTGATGAAGCATCTGAGTCTAATGATACTGAATCCATGTTTATCTCAATCCTCACCTAACTTACTAGCTAGATGCAAGTGTCTCTGTTCAGACAAACGCACTAATGATTTCTGCCAATGTAAGACTGACTGTGCAAACTTGGAAACCTTCTGAATGGCTAGATTATACCACACGAAAGTGAAATTGTCCATCCTTATGGATAGCAAAAAGGCATGATTCCCAGCAAAATTGATAGGGGCGGCAACCCTTTCTTTTCACTCTATCAGTTTTGCTGTGTCAATGGAAATGTGAACTGTTGCACAGCAGCGGCATGACATTATTCACTGCATAAAGCAAAAGTAGAGGCTATACTTTTCTTGATGCATTCTGTTATACTGTCCATACTCATCAATCAACATGTTTCTGTTTCCTGGAAGAGTATACATAAGTTACTATGGAGTATGCTATGCAACGACAATGTAAGAGTATCCTATGGTTTTCAGTGCAGTGCGCCTTGACTCTGGCGGTAATTGGGTTCCTGGTGAGTTCGTGTTCGCTCACAGGCTCGTCTGCCAGTACCACCGTGCAATCAACGCCCACGAAATCTGCAAAATCCACTGTCCCTCCGCAATCCTCAACCCCTGTTGCGGGCAAGCCAACAGGCGCGACAAAACTAGCAAATGGCAAACCATTACCAACTGACGAAATCAAGCCTCTGACGTTTAATCTTGTCTATAATGATGCGGCGATGGCGCAGGATGTGGCACAGATGTATACTCCTGGCTCCGCGACCTATCACCAATTTCTCACGCCCGACCAGATTGTCCAGAAATATGCTCCTGGCAATGCCCAGGTGCAGCAGGTGGAGTCCTGGTTGCAGCAGAACGGTTACACTATCGTCTCCATTGATCCGATGCGCTCCTCCATTAAAGTACAGGCAACAGTTGCAACTATTCAGAGCAGCCTGCATATCAAATTCAATGTCTACACAGTACTCGGACGCGAGGTGTTCATCCAGGACGGCGTGCCAACATTGAGTGGCACAGTATCATCGCTGGTTTCATCAGTGGTTGGGCTGGATAATTTTGCTTTCCCCACTATCAAGCCAGCATTCAGTACCACTGGTGCGACTCTTCCAGGGTCCGGCAATTGCAAAGCGTATGGCGCACAGCACTCTTTGACGCGGAACAATCTGGCTGGTGCCTATCAAATCAGTCAGTTGTACCAGCAAGGGTTGCAGGGGCAGGGCATGACAATCGGCGTGGCGGAATTTGGCGAACCATATAGTGTGCAGGATGTCACGAATTATGCCGCCTGTGTTGGTCTGCCAACGCCGAATATCCAGAACATCAATGTTGATGGGACGGTCGCTGCTGGCTCTGGTCAGGGCGAAGCCGCCATGGACCTCGAATTGATCGCGGGTCTGGCACCGAAAGCGCAGATACTTGATTATCAGGCGAATATTAATAATACATCCTTCGCGCAAGCCCTGGTAGACGTGTTTAATAGGGTCGCATCAGATGATAAAGTACAGGTTCTCAGCGTCAGTTACGGCGAGTATGAGGACGCCTTTAGCGGCAGTGAGCAGGCCGCGGTGAATAGAAGCCTTCGCACATTAGCCGCCGAAGGTATCTCCGTCTTTGTCAGTAGCGGTGACTGCGGTGCCTATAGTGAGCGGATTAAAAATATTGCCGTTGTCTCATTCCCGGCCAGCGCACCTTATGCCATTGCTGTTGGCGGTACGCATCTGCAAGTGGGCAGCAACAATACGCGCACAAGCGAAACGACCTGGGGTCAAGATAGCCTGTTTCCCCTCTGTGACAATAACTGGGGTAGTGGTGGGGGTGTCAGCCAGAACAGTGCCTTCAAACGTCCCTCGTGGCAGGTTGGCCCCGGAACGACGAATCACTATGATGGCTCATCAGGTCTCGTCTTTAGTTCGCTATTCGGATTTACACCTGTCAAAGCCCCCAATGGTCTGCGTCAGGTGCCTGACGTGAGCGCCGCCGCCTATCCCAACATTGCCATTTACTATCAGGGCGCGTGGCTTGCCGCCGGGGGTACCAGCGCGGCAGCCCCCATCTGGGCCGCCGGTGCCTTGCTGGTTGACCAGGGCTTGAAGCAGCAAAATAAACCATTACTGGGCAGTGTGCCAGAGATGTATACGCTCGCGAATCATCCTGGTAGTTTTCATCCCTTTACCGATATCACCAGTGGCAACAACCTGTTCTATCCTGCCACTCGCGGCTGGGACTATGCGACCGGTTGGGGTTCGCCAAACTTCAACGACATTCTGCGATTAGAACTAAGTCTATAACTGACCAGATTCAATAGCTGCTCCCAACTTGACGGGAGCAGCTATTATTGTTACTGTGCTACCAGTTGTTGTGTCTCGCTGATGAGTTCATCGTAGATATCATACACGTGGCTGGCGACACTTTTCCAGCTATAACGCAGCACCGAAGGTCGTGCAGCTAATCGCATTTGTTCAAGCAGATCAGAGTTTTGCAGAAGTGCGTCGAGCCGTTCCGCGAAAAAGCCGGGACAGCGCGGCACAAGATAGCCTGTCTCACCGTTGCGTACCACCGTCACCAAGCCGCCAGCACGGGTGGCGACAACCGGCGTACCGCTGGCGAGCGATTCGACTGCCACCAGACCAAAGCTTTCGTGATACGAAGGGACGACGGTCACGTCTGCGGCACGATAGAGCAAAGGCAGTTCGTCTTGCGGATGCGCTCCCAGAAAGTGGACGCGCTGGCTGATATGCAGTTGAGCAGCCAATTTACGTAATGTTTCCAGTTCGCTATCACCCGTTAAATCTCCGCCGACAATGACTATCTGTGCCTTTTCCTGCATCATCGCGGCTGCCTGTAATAGCACATCGGGGCCTTTGAACGGGTCAAGCCTACCGGCAAATAACAACACCGGCAGATGCGGTTTCAGGCCAAGTTTCTTACGTATCTGCTGTTGACTTTGTATCGTTGCTGTAATTGGCGTAAAAAGGCTGAGGTCAACCCCGCAAGGAACAACGTGTACCGAGTTTGCCGTTGCGCCATATGAGCGAATAATCTGTGTTCGCTCGTCGTATGTCGTTGCGATGATGCCATCGGCATGTTGAATCAGGCGTTGCTCCATCTCTAAACGCAAGCGCGGTTCCGGTTCGTCAGGATTAGCCAGTTGTTTTAATCGCCCCAACGTGTGAAACATGGTCACATGGGGGACATCCCAACGTTGCGCAAGCTCCATTGCGGCAACACCGGAGAGCCAGTAGTGGCTGTGCAGGATGTCATAGGTAAGTGCGTGTTCGCGCCGAAAATCTTCGATATGTTGCGCGAAAACAGGTACATAGCGATAAAGGTCGTTTTTGTGGAGAGTTGTCAGAGGTCCGGCCTGAATATGGATGACCCGTATATTGGGATTGCATTGCACAACACGGGGGGTGTATTCATCGGTCCGACGGGTGTAGATATCAACGGTAATGTCGCGCTTGCCCAGCTCATCGGCCAGCTTGCGCATATAAACATTCATGCCGCCCGCATCCTTTGTTTGTCCTGGCATAGCCAACGGAGACGTGTGGATGCTGAGCATGGCTACTGAAAAATTCATCGCGAGACTGCTCCTCTTCTTCGATTGTTAGCTACGTTCATTGCAGATACGGGGCCAGCGCCCTTGACTTACTGCGAGCAATTGTTCGAGCATCTGGTTAGCTCCTTTCTATTTATTCCTTATTTAACGTAAACACGGCAAGTAGGCGTTTATATTTCATGGCTGACTTCTCTGGCGCAATGCTTGTATGGCATCGTACATATCACCTGTATCAACGCCGCTGCCTTGCGCCAGCTCTTGTAAACAATCAATGCGCTGCTGGAGTGCCGTATTGAAATCCATGGAGGCCATACCGAGCCAGCGTGCCAGGTTTTCACGCACGGGTTGTCTGGCATGCTCAAAAGTATCGCTGGCAGCATCCCAACGTGATAGGGGAACCGGCACAACACTACCAGGGTTTTTGGCGCTGATCTCCGGATTCACAAAGTGCGTGGTGAGCCAGCGCCGCCGCGCCGGGTAGCTACGCCCAATCAAACCAATATTGATAATCAAACCCAGGCGGCGTATCTCCTCTGGTTTGAGATGCAAATCCCTCTGGTACATAGCAAGCACATCGTCAATGGTATCGGCGTGTACGCTGGTGGCAATATGATATCCCTTCATGGGCAACGCCAGGTAGCGTTGAGCGACGCGCCCCCACATGTAGATGGAGAGATGGTCGCTGACCTCGTTGCAGAGCGCGTAGGTCGTCGCCGGATTGACTTCCGGCAGGCGTGTAAACGCGAAATTCTCGTACATGCCGGACATATATGCCAGCGCGGTGCCTTCGGGTAAAAATTGCAGTAGCGCGTTTAACGTTGTTGTTTTGCCAATACCGGGTTGTGGATCGGTTGGTCCAGCCACGGTGAGCGAGGCACCATGCTCCAACGTCAACCAGATAAGAGCGGCAGTTTCGGCGTCCACACTACCCAGCGCGATAATCTGCGCAACCGAAAGTGGCCGTCTCGATTCATAATGCCAGTAATAGCGTTCATACGGGTCTCGTGGATCAAACATAGAGAAGTTCCCTTCGACATAGTATTTAGAATGTCGCTACAATCCCAAACCGTGCAAGGTATCCGCCAGGGATACGCTATGTTTTCTGTTCCGCTTTATCATGAACAATATCGCTCTCAGTATCATGCTTTTTCGCCTTCTCGATCAGCGATTGCAGCCAACCAGGCTGAGGACTCCAGCCAATGCCAATCATGCGCATCGAGTGAATATTCTCCGGGTCAATCTCAAGCAGGCTGACGGAGGCGTTATCAATGAAGATCGAACTTGCCCGTTCAACAGGCAGTCCTGTGTAGTGTGCAATCAACAATTTCACAATATCGGCATGTGCAACGAAGGCCGCGTATGGTCCGGTGGATTCTTGAGAACGCCATCGCTCGATTGTCGCCAATGCCCGTTGCTGCACCTCTGGAAATGTCTCGATGCCCTCCGGCGCGACTGTTGGGTCATGTACATACGCCTTCCATTCCGCGTCGTTTTTGGAGAGTTCGTTATAATTTTGCCCGGCCCAGCGGCCAACATCCGTATCCATAATACCTGAGTCTAGTTGAACCTCCAGGTTGCGCCCTTGCGCAATATATTTTGCGGTTTCATATGCGCGTTCAAGCGGACTACTGATAATCGCGCTAATTGGCACCTCTTTCAGGGCCTCGGCAAGCTCGATTGCCTGCCGTTTCCCTTTTTCGGTTAATGGAATGCCCGGCAGTTGACCGGGCAACTTCTGTTCCTCATTCCATGTTGTCTGTCCATGCCGAATAAAAAGCAGGGTTTGTTTCATACCTGTCTGTAAACTTTCTGTTCTCTTAAATTGTCGGAGCCAGCGCCGTGTACGCCATCCTACATATGGGTATACGCTCACATAGACCCACAATATCATCATCCAGCCCAATAACCCGTCGGCTCGTTTTCTGATACTGTCTCGTATACTCATACTATCTCAGATTTTACGCTGTAAACGACCCGAAAGCCGGGCCGAGCATCCACATCGAGCCAACCAATGTGCCTTTTATTGTATCAGGGATAGGGGGTAGGTGCAAATAGAGAATGAGATGGAGACATGCAATGAACGCGCCAGTCACTCGCCGAGTGGCAGGCGCGTTCATTGCATGTCTCCATCTCATTCCGTATCACATCGAAATATAATACAGCGCTACCAGAACAACAATGGCAAGTACGATCAATACCCCACAGCCTATTAATGTTTCACCTACTCCCGGTTCTGTGTCCTCCTCGGTGTTGTTACGTGACCCTGGAATAGATAGTGGTGGCCTATCGGGAAATCTTCCTGGCTGAACAGGTATCGAAATGTTGTAGATACCCGCTGAAATACCATTCGCTGAGGGCATTGGTGTTTGCGGCAAGGTGAAATCCATCGCTTGCTGACTTTCAGTAGGTGTATATGTTGGCACTTTGCCGGAGAAAAATTGCGGGCGCGGCGTCTGCTTTATATGTTGTGGCAGTGAGAGAAAGGTGACGGATGGCGTCACAAAGGTGCGCTGTTGTTGCCCCGGTTGTGTTGGTTGTCCCGGCATCGGTGTTTGCGGCAACTTGTCAGGTAGTGACATGGCTGTTACTGAAGGGACAATGAACACTTTGCGTTGAGTCGTAATAAATTGTGGCGCAACTTGCGGGATGCGCATTGCTGGCGTTACGGCATTCGGCTGCTCGGCTTGTTTTGACTGGCCTGATTGATTGGGTTGCTGGTTTTCCATAGCATGATCCTCCTCGTCCTCACGACATATCCATACATTTATTGTACTGTACACAACAATCCAATAAACTTGCATGTGTAAATACAGTTCTGCATCTACCGGCATATCAATAAGCGAGCGCAAAAAGTGGGTGTAGCAAGGCAAATTTGCCTTGCTACACCCACTTTTTGCGCTCGCTTATTTTACCGCACAGGTCATATCCAGTTCAGCGTCCCGTACCTCATCCATTGCAATATCCGGCCCTTCGTCGTCAACATCTTCTGGCTCATTGAGGGCTGCCGCGATGATGCGTTCAACGTCGGCGAGGCTATGAATGCGCACCAGTTCGTTGCGAATACTCTTAGCTCCGGGAAAATGACCCAGGTACCAGCCCATATGTTTACGCAACTCGATGAAATGGTCTTCGCCCTTGAGTTTCGCATGTACCCGTGCATGTTCGAGTGCCATCAACAGGCGTTCTTCACGAGTGGGCTGTGAGTCGGGCAAATCTTCAGGTGTAGGGTTGATGCCAGCCTTGAGCATTTCTTTTAACTTCTCGCGCTCACGGAATAGCCATGGATTGCCAAAGGTGGCACGCCCAATTAACACGCCATGCACGCCCGTTGTGCGAATGCGCTGTGCCGCTTCATAGAGCGAGTGAATATCGCCATTGCCGAAGATGAGCGTATCCGTCTTGCGCACAATTTCCGCCGCCGCCGCGATGGCCTCCCAGTTGGCCTCGCCTTTATAATGTTGTGTCAATGTGCGACCGTGCAGCGAAATGACGTGCGGCTCCAGTTCTAATAACTCCTGCACCCAATCGGTAATCACAATCGAGTCATAACCCAGGCGCGTCTTGACCGAGACGGGCAGTAAGCGTCGTTCGATGTTGGCGCTGTCGCCCCAGATATGCACCCGCTCCTCATTCATCTGGCGAATACGTTGAATGCGCTCAGGCTCCATCTCTAAATCTTCCAGCGTTTGGCCGTTGGCCCAGTCGCGTACTCCCTGTTGTGAGGCGCGAATAATCGCTTTCGCTGTCTCCGGCATGCGAATCAACGCCGCGCCGCCGCCGCGATTGGCGATGCTACTGGCAGGGCAGCCCATATTAATATCGAGGCCGTCAAAGCCCAGTTCGCACACAACATGTGCCGCCTTATAAAAGTACTCCGGTCGGCAGCCAAAAATTTGCGCCACGACAGGTCGTTCCGCCGGCGTATAGAGGAAGTCGCGGAAAATGCGGTCGCTACCCCGCCACAATCCCTCGACGTTGGTGAACTCGGTTAACACCACGTCAGGCCGCCCATAGAGGCCGTGCATTGTGCGGTTTGGCGCGTCGGTCACGCCATCCATCGGCGCGAGTCCAATAATTGGTTGTGATACAGTGTCCCAGAAGGATGGATATCTCATAGCCCCTACATAATACCATATCCAATCAAGGGCTATGGTATGTCAGGAAGTATTTGCGCGTCTATTCCTCTGGCTTCGTTCCAATGGGCTGGTTGATCTCCCAGAGGTTGCCTTCGGGATCGGCAAAGTGCGCTGTGCGCAGCCCCCAGGGCTGGTCGGTTGGGGGTCTGACAAATGTGACGCCCTTCGCTTTGAGTTCCTCGTAAGCGGCATCAACGTCCGCAACACCTGCGGCTAGAAGTCCACGTGGCCCTCCCTCGATCTTCTGCTCATGGACCTGCGTCCCTAACAGGTCTGCGGCTCCTCTGGGTGAGAGCAAGATCAAGTACAACCCTTTTTCCAGAAGGAAACTGGCAGAATTGGCATCGCTCCCTTGATACTGAAGTTTGAACGTGTCCCGATAAAACACCGTACATCCGGCCAGGTCTTGAACGAATAAGACCATCGCTTCGATCTTGTGAATCATTGTTTTCACCACTCATTCTTTGTCGAGTCATGCACTTCTCCACTCGTTCAGGCGCAAGGCGTCTGTGCTCGACAAGGAACAGTATAGCATGGAAGGAAGAACAAAACTTCTTCCATCTTGCTCTTTTTGCCTGTTGCCTGGGTCTCCCATGGGCGTATTTCACAACTGCCTACTCCATTGCTTCCAGTCGCCTCTTGCGTTTCGTTGCCTCGAAATACTCAGGGTCGAGTTCCAATGCCCGATTAACCGATTCCAGAGCTTCCGTTTTGTGTCCCAGAATACCAAGTACCCATGCCATGCCGTCCCAGGCAGGGACATAGGCGGCATCGAGTGCCAAAGCGTGTTCAAATGCTTCCAACGCCTGCTCATTCTGGGCCAACATCGCGAGGCACGTTCCCTTTGCATACCACGCCTCAGCGTTGGTATCATCGAGGGCAAGCGCACGTTCAAAAGCCCGCAAGGCCTCAGTATAGCGTATGGACGTATTGAGCTGATGACCATATTCTAGCCAGAACGCCGCCTGCTTTTTGCGTACCTCATCTTTTTTTGTATCCATATAGTATGATTTCCCATCTGCCCTATTTTCTGTATTCATTGTATCTTGCGTTGTTGCCACAACTCTACTACTTGCTGATATGCCTCCCACGTATCCACATCATAGTTTGCCACAGCGTCGCCTAACTCAACCGTTGCCAGTTCCTGTTTGTGCCGTTCGACCACGCTGCGCCCGCCTTCATCCCCGCTAACTTCCAACAATTCAGGGAAGAGGCTCGCGGCAAATAATGTGGGGTTGCCGCGTCTCCCAGCATATAATGGAGCGACAATGCGTTGTCCGGTCGTATGCCACGTATCAATCAGCGTATTAAGTATATGCGTTGTCACTAACGGTTGATCGCCAAGTATAATCAATGCGCTATCCACGTTGGCAATTTCTGTCTTCATCTGGTTTTGTAAATAAGCTAACCCCACGCGCATCGAAGTACTCATGCCCTGCAAATAATCGGGATTTTCAACGTATGTAATACCTGAATCTATGCTGTAGCGGGTCATTTGTACACGAACCTGTTCTGCCTGATGTCCCAGCACGACTATGATGGGGCGTGCCTGTGATACAAGGGTCGCGTCAATCACATGAGCCAGCACCGGACGCTCATTCAATGGTAACAACAATTTATGTCGTCCCGCTCCCATGCGACTGGAACTACCAGCCGCGAGAATGATGGCGGCGGTTGAACGCTGTGAATGCATAAATACGTCTACCTTCCAAATTATGTTATAAGGGCTTGTCTGTTAATGATATAATAATTGTCGAGTGTCTCTCTACGGAGGCTCACGTTAGACTGTCATGTACCATGTGAACATTTCATCAACTGCCAGGAGCATACCATATCATGTCTTATACCCACTCCGTCAATAGGTCCGAGATTGATGCGTTAGACGCTGAAACACGGGCAAAATATGAACGCTTGCAGGCGATTTTGCGCGAGATGGAGTCGGTGTTGGTCGCCTATTCCGGCGGCGTTGACAGCGCATTACTGCTCAAAGTAGCTCACGATGTTCTCGGCGATAAGGCTATGGGAGCAATAGCCGCGTCCCCTGCTTACGCACCAGAAGAGACGCAGGAGGCCATAGCAGTCGCACGGCAAATGGGAGTGCCGGTGTTGACGCTGGAGACACACGAACTCGAAGATGAGCGTTATGTCGCCAATAATCCGAATCGTTGTTACTTTTGCAAGACGGAATTGTTTAGTTATTTAGAACCGTTGGCACAACAACATCATCTCAATCATATCGCTTATGGCATCAATACCGATGACGAAGGCGATTTCCGCCCCGGTCAACGGGCTGCTCGTGAGTTTCAAGTGCGAGGTCCTTTGAAAGAGGCCGGTATGGGCAAACGCGAAATCCGCGCCGTTGCCCGTATGCTTGGCGTTCCCGTGTGGGACAAGCCCGCGATGGCTTGCTTCTCTTCACGTATCGCCTATGGCACAAAGGTTGACGTAACTGCATTGCAGATGGTATATAAAGCAGAAAAGCTGTTGCATGAGCTAGGTTTTCATCAACTGCGGGTGCGCCACCACGACAAAATCGCTCGCATCGAAGTCGAGCGGTCGGAACTGCCCCGCTTGATCGAAGACGAAATGAGTCGAACGGTGACCGACGGCTTGCGCAACATAGGCTATACCTATGTCACCGTTGATCTTCTGGGCTACCGCAGTGGTAGTATGAACGAGGGGTTCTTCAACAAAAAGAAATAGCCAGGGTACCCTGGCGACGAGACACCCTGATTACGAAAACACATTTGAAAGCTGGTGGATTAATGAGCAAACAAATTACTCGTCAACCTTCAAAACAGCAACGGCGTCGTGATCGTCGCGAAGATGACCGCCGTCGCGAGGAGGAACGTCTGCACAAAAAGCGCACTAATCGCATTATCCTGGGTTCTGTCATTGCTGCCATTGTATTGATTATTGCTGGTTCTGTTTTCGTCTTTGCTCGTAATAGCATGAAGAGTGGTGCTGCATCTTTACATGCTCCAACCACAATCTTTGCTGCCTATCCAGAGATAGACAATAATGTCGAGTGTGATGCAGGAGAGCAACTTGCCTATCATATTCATTCTTATCTCGTGATTTACATTAATGGTAAGCAATCGCTTCTTCCTGCGAATACAGGCATTGCTTCCGACGGAACTTGTTACTATTGGCTCCATACTCATGACACAACAGGTGTAATTCACGAGGAATCTCCCGATAGTCGCACCTTCATACTTGGCAATTTCTTTGATGAATGGGAGCAAGTGTTCTCGTCGCTGGGTTATCCTTCTCAACTGGATGCGAGTACTGGCTGGACAGTGTACGTCAACGGAAATCTGTACAAGGGTAATTTCCGCAATATTCCGTTAAAGGCACATACCATTATTACCATGGCTTATAACAGTCCTGGTGTGAAGCCGGTGACCAGCTATAACTGGAATGGTCTCTAAAATGTCTGAGCGCACGATCTACCTTGACCATGCCGCGACTACGCCGCTTGACCCGCGAGTGTTGGATGCGATGCTGCCATACTTTACGACTGAATACGGCAACGCCAGTAGTATCTATACACTGGGACGTCATGCCATGCAGGCGATTGATGGCGCACGCGAGGAGGTAGCCGACCTCCTCGCGTGCCGTCCCACCGAGATATCGTTTACGGGCTGTGGTTCTGAAAGCGATAATCTCGCAATCAAGGGCATAGCATTTGCCTCGCAGAAAAAAGGCAATCATCTCATCACCACACCGATTGAGCATCATGCTGTCCTGCATACGTGCCAGTACCTGGAGCGTTTCGGCTTCAAAACCACGTACCTGCCCGTGGATAGTTACGGTATGGTCAACCCGGATGACGTTGCGCGAGCTATTACCGATCAGACCATTCTTGTCTCCATCATGTATGCCAACAATGAAGTTGGCACCATCGAACCCATCGCGGAAATTGGCCGTATCTGCCGCGCCAGAAAAGTACCTTTCCACGTTGACGCCGTACAAGCCGGTGGTTCTTTGCCAATAGATGTAGCTGAACTCAATGCCGACCTGCTCTCGCTCTCCGCGCATAAATTCTATGGCCCCAAAGGCGTTGGCATACTTTATGTACGCCAGGGGATGCGCCTCTTGCCACAACTGCAAGGCGGTTCACAGGAGCGTGGCCGCCGGGCTGGCACAGAAAACGTCGCCGGTATCGTCGGCGCGGCAACGGCATTGCGTCTCGCTTATGAAGAGCTACCGCAGGTAACGCCGCGCCTCATTGCCTTGCGCGACCACCTGATCGCAGGATTACTGACTGTCCCCGGTAGTTCCCTTACCGGCCATCCGACCAATCGTCTACCTAATAACGCCAGCTTCTGTTTTGATGGCGTCGAGGGCGAGTCCATCCTGCTCAACCTCGACCTGCTGGGTGTCGCCGCCTCCACCGGCTCTGCCTGCACATCAGGCTCAGTAGACCCCTCCCATGTACTGCTGGCAATGGGCATACCTGCCGAACGTGTGCATGGCAGCCTCCGACTCACCCTCGGCAAATCCAACACCGATGCCGACGTAGACTTGATACTTGCAGCCGTCCCCGGCATCGTGGAAAAGCTACGTCGTCTGGGTGTGTGAGGTTTCAATGAGCTTTTGCATCACCCACTCCCGCGCCTGTTTCACCTTTACATCAGTAACCGCGTTCACAATCGGTCCATCCATAAAGCGTGGCACCATGAAGCCCCTCAATGGCCCATGTGTCAGTACTCGCGCCGTCATCTCTTGAAATGTGAACAATTCGGGCTTACACAGTACCGCGATAGTCAGTGGATCGTGTAGATATGGCAATCTGGCATGCCAGCGCGAGCGGTGCCTTTGCCAGATTGCCAGCAAGCGGCTAAGGAATTGCGCTTGCGGAGAATGGTCATTACGCAATTGCGCAATATCACATGCTCGCAACTGGCAGCGTGAAGTAATGTTCAAGCCCAGCATCGTCACCGGAATTCCTGACGCCAAAACAATTTGTGCCGCCTTCGCATCACTGCGTACATTCCAATCGGGTAAGGGAATGCTGCTCGTTCCTCCCATCATAAAAATCTTTCTTATAGCCAGAAACAAATGCGGATCGAGGGTCAGAGCAGTGGCAACATTGGTAAGCGGCCCGATGCAAACAAGCGTGAGGCGACCAGCATATGCATTGGCTGTCTGGATAATCAATTCCGGGCCGGAAAGTGGACTGATAATCCTGGAAGGCGCGTTGTTGGGCAGAATAGCGGCCTGTGCAACGCCTGCTGGCCTATGGCGGTATTGCAGCGGCATAGAGAGACCGGCGGCAATAGGAATGTCATCGCGTTCAAAGGTGTGTAGCAAGTGAGCAGCAAGCTGCGCTCGTCTCTGTGTAGCACCAGAGACGGTTGTGATGGCACGTATCGCGATTTCAGGTGAGCGTAAAGCCACGGCGAGAGCGAGTGCATCATCAATATCATCGCCGATATCCGTGTCAATGAGAACATCGAAGCACGGTTTTTCAGATTGGCTTGCTGCCAGAGAAGTTTGTTCGGGTAGTTGGCGCATTGTCAACATGTCCTCATTTATGTTACAGTGAATAGATGAGAGGTTTGGGGGCGAGAGGCGGCATTTACGCCTGCGTACGCGCCATAACCAGACTACCGTAGAGGATAGGAAACAGCAACAATGATTGTTGCGCTATTTTACCTCACACATCAGATTTCTTCAAAGAAGGGGTAAAACATTGTATGGATACACTTAAACGAGAAGTTTTGTCACAGCGTGTGCGTCAGGTGAAACCTTCCGGCATTCGGAAGTTTTTTGACATTATCAATACCATGCCAGAGGTCATCTCCCTGGGCGTGGGTGAACCGGATTTTGTTACGCCCGAACATATTCGCAAGGCTGGCATTCGCTCCATCGAGCAGGGACATACGCGCTACACATCCAACTATGGCATGCTCGAATTGCGCGAAGAGATAGCCGCCATGCTCCAGCGTCGCTACGGGTTGAACTATGATCCCAAAACTGAGGTCCTTGTGACTGTTGGTGTGAGCGAGGGCGTAGACCTGGCAATGCGCACGCTGATTGATCCCGGCGACGAGGTAATCTCGCCCGATCCAGGCTATGTCGCCTATGAAGCGGATATCATCTTTGCCGGCGGCGTACCTGTTCCCGTTCCAACCTATGCCACCTATGATTTCGCCGTGCGGGCCAGCGACATAGCCGCCGCAATTACTCCCCGTACAAAAATGATTTTGCTGGGCAATCCCAATAATCCGACGGGTGCCGTGATACCGCGTGTCGAACTGGAGGCTATCGCGCAACTTGCCATCGAGCATGATTTGATCGTGACAGTGGACGAAGTATATAGTCGCCTTGTTTATGGGCAAGAGCATATCAGCTTTGCAGCCCTCCCCGGCATGCGCGACCGCACAGTCTTGCTCGACGGTTTCTCGAAAGCCTATGCGATGACCGGTTGGCGTATTGGCTACGTTGCCGCCCCCGTACATATTCTTGCAGCGATGCTGAAAATTCACCAGTATGCGATTATGTGCGCCGGTACTGCACCGCAGGAAGCGGCATTAGAGGCGTTGCGCAATGGTGAAGCCGATGTGCAGATGATGCATGACGATTACGCCCGCCGCCGCCGTATGTTTGTGGATGGCCTGAATGCCATTGGCCTACCTACCTGCGAACCTCACGGTGCCTTCTACGCCTTCCCCTACGTTGGCAATACCGGCATGACCGACGATGAGTTTGCCGAGAAGTTGTTATTTGAGGAAAAGGTTGCAGTTGTCCCTGGCAATTCCTTCGGGGCCGCTGGTAAAGGCTACGTGCGTTGTGCCTATTGCACTTCCTATGACCAACTCACCGAGGCCCTCGTGCGCATGGAGCGCTTCCTGAAAAACCATGCTTAAATAATAAGTAACTCATGAGAAAAACATGAGTCATCCCGAATTTCTCATGAGTTACTTATTACTATCTATCCAGCGACAGGTTCCCATTTCACATTGCCTCTATCGCGCTTTAACTCGAAGAGGTTGGGTTGGTGCAAAGCCCACGCTGTATAGTCCCACAACTCACCGGCATCTTCGCCGCGTGGCACAAACTGGATGATCGGCCCATAGAAGCCGACATTGCTGTCCTCGTAAGCAATCGTTGGGACGCCGAAAGCATGGTAGCGACTGGTAGCCTCTTCGTGATCGGCTATCACAGCCTGAGCGGTGCTTTCATCGGCCAACGCCTCGTCTACCAATTGCGGGTCAAGTCCCGCCTCTTGCAACGCGGCACGTACACCTTCTGGTCCACGAATGCTTTGCCCATGCCCATGTTGCGCCGCTCCCAGAGCCACATAAACCTGTTCTACCAGTTCGTTTCCACCTTTACGCTGAGCCAGTGCCAGCGTGCGCAATCCGGCCCATCCGTACCCATTCGTGTAATCCGGTTCCGTTCCCTCTTTACGGTTCACAATTTCCAGACTAAACAAGCGCCACTGCACATTGACCGGGCGTACATTGCGTACCTCACGTATCCACAAAGCCGTGCGCCATGCCAACGGGCAAAGCGGGTCAAAATGGAAGTTGATCGTTACAGGTGTCTCTGATTTTCCTATAGCCATAAAATACACATCTCCTGTCAAATATTAAACTTGCCTATGCTTCACTTAGTGAAGTATCTAACCATAGCATATGTTGGAGAAAGGGCAGGTGTCAAGACGAAGAGCATCTGTTTTCTTGCTATTGCTCATGTATTTGGATATCATATAATTATATGATGCCATTGAGGGAATGGCTATCAACAAACATCCGCTTACTTGCCTGAAAAACTTACTTATGTTGCCAAAGAAGGCGAGAGAAGACCCCATTCAGAAACTGGAGGTTCAACATGTTTCGGCCCCACTCTATCTTCGCTATCCTTGTATTCTGCCTGGTTGCCAGTGTTGCCATTGTTTCACCTGCGATGGCTTCAGTTGCTTCAGCACAAGCATGTGGTACCTGGCACATCGTGCCAAGCCCCAATCCAGAAGTGATAAGCGCCCTCGAGGGCGTAACAGCTCTTTCAAAGCAGGACATCTGGACGGTGGGAGGCCATAATGATTTCAACAACACGCATCATTTGACGCTGGCTGAAAACTGGAATGGTACAAAATGGAGTGTCTCGCCCACTGTAGACAAGTCAACAGAGACTGAACTTCTTGCTGTGAGCGCGGTTTCTGCGAACGATGTCTGGGCAGTAGGAACATACCAGAAAGGCAATGTTCCAGGCAAATCATTGACCGAACACTGGAATGGTGCAAGCTGGCAAGTTATTCCAAGTCCCAATGTTGCAGGGAAAGATAATTGGCTTGTTGCGGTAGCGGCCCATGCTCCGAATGATGTCTGGGCGGTGGGCTATAGCGAAGTAAACCTGGGTAATTATCAGACACTGACTGAGCATTGGAACGGCACAAATTGGAGCATTATTCCCAGCATCAATGTTGGCTCCGTTGGCGATATCTTTTCCAGCGTGGTAGATGTTTCCGCGAAAGATGTCTGGGCAGTAGGAGATGCAACGGTCAATTTCTCTGCGAGCCAGACGCTGGTTGAACATTGGAACGGTGTAAAGTGGAAAGTCGTTTCCAGTCCAAGCGTTCCTTCACTTGAAAATCAGCTTTCCGGCGTGTCGGCACTCTCCGCGCAAGACATCTGGACAGTGGGCAGCGCCACCGATAATACCTCTGGCGCGGTTGAGACGCTGGTCGAACACTGGGATGGTACACAGTGGAGCATCGTGTCCAGCCCGAATCCTCCAGGCCAGCAGGTTCCCATAGACGGCTTGCAGTCAGTAGCTACCGTCTCTGCAAACGATGTTTGGGCGGTTGGTTATCACCAGAACGCCAAAGGGATGCTACGAACACTGACCGAGCATTGGAATGGCACGAAATGGGTAACGGTGACCAGTCCAAATAGGGGAACAGGTGAAAACCAGCTCAAAGGAATCGTCAGCGTTCCCGGTACGAATAAGGTTGTCGCCGTTGGCTATTCCTATGCTCCGGACTTTAGCTATACGCATACGCTCATCATGACCATGTGCTGACAACTGCGTCCAAATAAGGTTTTAGTGGAATGCCGTATCACCTGTAGCGAGAGGTGATACGGCATTTTAGCTTGCAAGCATTGTAATACCCTCTTACACAAGGTATACTTCAACTATGCTAACTGAGCTATCTTATGTTTTAGCGAAAGGAGCAGACACATGTCGGTTACAAATAATCCACAGCGCGAGTATGGAGATCAGACCCTGCAACAATTTGGCTACCGGCAGGAATTCCGCCGCGAACTCAAGCGTTTCGCCTCATTTGCCATAGGCTTCTCCTTCATTTCCATTACGACTGGAATCTTCACGACCTATGGCTCTGTATTGAACTGGGGCGGGCCGTTAGGAATCTGGACATGGCCCATTGTTATTGTCGGCCAACTATTCGTGTCGCTGGTTTTTGCAGCACTGGCATCGCGTTTACCTCTGGCCGGTTATTCGTATCAGTGGATATCACGACTGGCGAATCCGAAGATCGGCTGGCTTGTCGGGTGGATTACCTTTACCTTCCTGATTGTAGATGTGGTAGCGGTAGATTATGCGATTGCGCAGGCGGTATTGCCGAGGCTTTTCAATTATACGGAAACCGCGCAAAACGCATGGATAGCAACTGGCATAGTGATTGTCATACAGATGCTGCTGATCATTTTCTCCACGTTGTGGTCGGCGCGTATCAATAGCACTGCTGTCGGTACCGAGGTTGTTGGCATCGTTGGATTGGCGCTCTTGCTGATTATTGTTGGCATTGCACGGGGCATCCTGCATCCCGATCATCTTTTTAGCATGGGAACCATCGCGTCCACCAATTATTTCTCGCCCGGTACGTGGAATGCCACCGGGCCATTTATGCTCTCATTCCTGCTGGGAGCGTTCACAATTGTAGGTTTTGAGGCTGCCGCCAACATGGCGGAAGAGACACAGAATGCTCATCGTGTGGTTCCAACCGCAATGTGGTTATCCGTCGTACTGAGTGGCATTGTCGGTTTCATTTTCTTGATCGCGCTGAACCTCGCTTCTGGCGCTATCCAGGCATCGTCAGTCGTCTCCGATGTATCATTGAAGGGTTCGGCTACTCCCGTCGCGGATATTGTTACTAACACGCTTGGGTCCATCGTTGGTGATATTTTCCTGGTGCTGGTCACATTCTCCATTTTCGCCTGTGGCCTTGTCATTTTCATTACATTGACACGCCTTACATGGGCGATGTCACGTGACCAACGATTTCCTGGTTTCCAGCTATTTAGTCGCGTGAATAGGAGTACAAACACACCCATAGCGGCAACAATTCTCTCTGGCATCTTGATTGAGGTGGTACTTGCTGTTTTCGTGGGGCTTGCCCTTTTCGCGAATCAAGCCAGTCCATTGACATACCTGTTCTCGGCTGCAACGCTACTGCCAGCAATCATTTATCTTGCCACAGTCATTCTCTATATCTGGGCGCGGCGTAAGTTGCCCCAGGTGCGAGGATTTAGCCTCGGAGTATTCGAGTGGCCGATAATTATCCTCTCCATTGTCTGGCTCCTCTTTGAGTTAGCCATTTTCCGTGATGCGCAATTCGCCACACCGTGGCTTTACTCGCTCATCATGTTCGCCATCGGCCTGATTTACTTTGTTTGGATGCTGGTCACACGCCCGGAGGTACTCAGAACTCCTCCGCAAATCGAGGTGACGGTGATGGAACCGGGAACGACAGAAACGAGTTAACAAGAATGTCGCCACACAGGAAAAAAGTGCAGCCCAGGCTGCACTTTTTTCCTGTGTGGCGACATTCTTGTTTTAAGAGATACTCACCGCAGCAGGAGACTTTGTTGGTTCCAATATCATGCGCATACCATATTTCGGGCGTAACGTGACACGAGGCTTTAGCACAACCGGGAAACCTAGTACCAGACGCGGCGCGTAGCGTTGCAGGATGGTTGCCAGCAACAATTTGGTCTCCATCTCGGCAAAGGGCATGCCAATGCAGATGCGCGAGCCGCCGCCGAAAGGGAAGTAGGCCCACTGAGGCACTTTTTGTCCGTTGACCGGGTCCCAACGCTCTGGTCGGAATGCCTGCGGGTCGCCCCAGATGTCGGGCAAGTTATGTGTCACCCACTGGCTAATCATGCCGATGGTGCCAGCTGGAAAGTGGTAGCCGTCCAGTTCAAAGTCGTTCACCGCTCGTCGTCCTTGTATCCAGGCTGGCGGTAGCATGCGCCACGACTCGTTGATGACCCATTCGAGGTACGGCAGGTTAGCCAGGTCTGCCACCGTCGGGCTGCGTCCTGCCAGCACCGTTTGTAGCTCGTTCAACAGTTTATCGCGCTTATCAGGATTCTGGGAAAGCAGGTAGAATGTCCAACTCAGCGTATTTTGTGCTGTCTCATGGCCCGCGGCGACGAATGTCAGTACATGGTCATGTACCTGTTTGTCGGTCAGTGTGTCGCCCTCTTCTTGCGCGTGCAGCAGCATAGAAAGTACATCACCTACGTCCCGTCCATCTTTACGGCGTTCCGCGATCAGGTTGTACACGAACTCATCAAGCGTGCGTTTGCCCGCGACTGTCTTGCCATATCTTGTAAAAGGGAGATTTATGCGTAACATACGGCGCGATGTTATCGAACGCCCATTATTGATCACATCATTGAATGCTGAACCAAGCTCGGCGATCAACGGAGGTGAGTCAACGTTGAAAAGTGATTTGGCGATAATACTCAACGTCAATTGTTGCATGGCTTGCGCAATATTGATCGTTGAACCCGGCTGCCACTGCTCAAGTATCTCCTCTGTGAACTGCACCATGATATCCGCGTAGCTCTCTACACGACGCTTGTGGAAAGCAGGTTGCACGAGACGGTGTTGCTGGCGGTGAAACTCTCCATCAATGGTTAACAGACCATCGCCGAGCAGGTAGCGTAAGTTGGCTCCGCCACCGCGATTGGGCTTCACAAAGTTACGTTGGTTCTCGGTCAATAGGTAACGCACATGTTCCGGTTGGAAAAACAGCACAAGTGGCTGCTTGCCAATATAGATTGTAGCCATGCGCCCATATGTTTGTTGCGTCTCTCGAATGAAACGTAGCGGGTCACGTTGAAATTGTAGTGCATTGCCCACAACAGGCAAGCCCCTTGGTCCTGGTGGAAGAGTTGATACATGTTCCATAGCGATATTTACCTTGTTCATAGTGATTGGGACGATGATACGTTTTGCTGTTCTCTTAATATTTCTTCGGGTAGACCCTGGCGTAAGAGCAACAAGAGCTGGTCGGCCATCTCATCCGGCCCAGGATCGTCTTGCTCCGACCACCATTGCATACTCTGTACGATCATGCTGGCGATGAAATGTGCCTGCAAGGGAATGTTATACCCGGCCAACTCTCCTCTTGCCCTGGCAACTTCTAGCGCCATTCTCAGCCCTGATGCTATCTGCTCTTTTATCCGAAAAGTTCGCGTGCGTGTAAACTGTATCGTTAGTGCAAGCTGAATAAGGTCACGCTGCTTATAGGCTTGCCGGAAAAGAGTACGAATGATTAGCGGTATGGCAGGTGCATCTACGTGTTGGTAAACTGCATTACGGACATTTTCGCGTATCTCACCCATTGCTTCTTCCAATAAAATGTTGAACGCTTCATCTTTATCATGAAAATGCAGGTAAAAGGTTCCTACGCCCACATCCGCAGCCTGCGTAATTTCGGCAATACGGGCATCATGGAAGCCACGTTCCGCGAATACCTGTCGCGCTGCTGCTAAAAGTTCGGCACGAGTTCGCGCCTTGCGGCGTGTTCCCCGTTTCTGTTCGTCCTGAGAATTGTCAAATGAATTCATATTCATATGTGAATGATAATTCATATTTGGGAAAATGTCAAGAGGAAACAATCATTTAGCTGGGTTTGTTACAAAATAAGATGGCGACCACAAGGGTACACCATCGGGACTTAGTCCGTGTGGTATCATGAAACGTATCACAGGTATATTGGACTACTGGCGTCAGTTACTCTTGAGCTAGATACAGGAAGGCAGAATTTTTCATGCAGCGACCGGGATTACTGCGAAGCAAAAAAATCAGGAGAATCATTCTCGCTTTCGTGTTGCTCCCTGCACTTCTGGGCTTAAGTCTACTCTTAGGTTTTACCTATAACTTTTCCCAACCGGAGCTTACAAGTTACGTCAACCCATTCATTGGCACCGCTCCCGGTGGCAGCAAGTTTGGTTTTTCGGGCGATAGCGGAGATGTATTCCCTGGCGCAACCTATCCGGCAGGTATGATGCAGTGGAGTCCTGATACCACCTCAAATATCCCTGGTGGGTATAACTATGCTGATAGCACTATCAAAGGTTTCAGCCTCACGCATTTCAGTGGGCGTGGCTGCACCGCTTACCAGGACATTCCTTTCATGCCTTATGTCGGATCGCTCGCTGTTTCACCGGCGGCGGATCGCTCGCTGTACCAATCTTCCTTTTCACACAATTCGGAGTATGCTCATCCCGGCTACTATCAAGTTCACCTGAATACGTCCAATGTTGAGGTTGCATTGAGCGTTACTGAGCGCACTGGCATAGGGCAGTTTACCTATCCTGCTTCAAAAGCAGCAACCATGCTCATCAACGCGGGTGGTAGTATCAATGGTAATTCCAATGCTGGTGTGACCATTATTCCCGGCAGTCGTGAGGTCACTGGTTTTGCTACCAGTACGGTTGGTTGCGGTAGCAACCACTACACACTCTATTTCGCGGCGCAGTTTGATCGCTCCTTTATGAAATACGGTACCTGGAATAAAGTCGCCGTCATTCCCGGTTCAATCACTGGCACAAGTGCGCATACTGGCGCTTATGTGGCCTTTGATACGACCTCACAGACAGTTGTTCAGGTAAAGGTGGGTATCTCCTTCGTCAGTATTGCCAATGCACAAGCCAATCTGGCGGCTGAGCAGTCTGGCTTCAATTTCATCTCCGTTCGCCAGCATGCCGATGCTGCCTGGAATAGCCGTTTGGGCAGTATTGTGGTACAGGGCGGTTCGTCGAACGAGAAAACAACGTTCTATACGGCGCTCTATCATGCGTCAATTCATCCAAATGTCTTCAGCGACGACAACAGGCAATACATTGGCTTTGACGGCAAGGTGCATACGCTGGCTTTAAGTCAACATGCACAGTATGAGAACGTTGCGGGTTGGGATCAATACCGTTCGCTATTTCCTTTGCTGGCAACCCTTTTCCCCACCGAAGCAAGTGATATTGCGCAATCGCTGGTAAACGATGCCCAACAAGGCGATGGTCACTTGCCACGCTGGGAGCAGGCAAATGCTGATTCGCGTGGCATGAATGGCGATGGTGGCTCTGTCATCGTCGCGGAAGCTTACGCCTTCGGAGCCAGGAATTTTGATACCGCCGGGGCGCTCAAGGCAATGCTTACCGGTCAGTCCAAAATACGCAATGATTATAACGATTACCTGAAATATGGCTATGTGACGGCCAACTCCACAGGATTTTCAGCCGCGATTACGCAGGAATATACCGTTGATGATTTCGCCATTGCACAGTTCGCAAAGTCGCTCGGTGATACGCACGATTACCAGCTTTTGCTCCAGCGTGCGAACAACTGGCAAAACATATTCAACATAGAAACGGGCTACATGCAGCCGCGCAATAGCAACGGCAGTTGGGTTGGAAATTCCAGCCCCGCTGGCGATTCTGGTTTTCAGGAGGGAAGTGCCGCGCAATATACCTGGATGGAACAATTCAACTTGCGTGGTCTCTTCGCTAAGATGGGTGGTAATCGAGTTGTAGTAAGCCGCCTCGACACCTTTTTCACTCGTTTGAACGATGGCCCCAATAGCGCTTTTGCGTTTATGGGCAACGAACCATCCTTTGAGGTACCGTGGGAGTACGATTTTGCCGGAGCGCCCTCGCATACGCAGGAAGTTGTTCGCCGTATACAACTCTCGCTTTTCAAGCATAGTTCCGGTGGTCTTCCGGGGAACGACGACGGGGGCGCTATGTCTTCCTGGTATGTCTTTTCAGCCATTGGCCTCTATCCAGAGATTACCGGTGTCGGCGGTTTTGTGATTGGCAGCCCTCTGTTTAGCTCGATCACGCTTCACCTGTCCGGTGGGCATACTGTGCAAATCAACGCTCCGTCTGCATCGGATGCAAGCCCTTATGTGCAGAGCCTACAACTCAACGGCAGCCCTACAACAAGCCTGTGGCTTCCCCGGACGACTGTTCAGCACGGTGCTACCCTGGATTTCGCGCTGGGCAACAATCCGACAAACTGGGGTAGTAGTGCGGCAGACGCTCCACCATCATATTGAGTAAAGTGGAGGGAGCCAGTAGGGACCGATTTATCGCGTCCGCCTTCCCCCATGATTCCCAGTTTCATTATTTAATGTACATAAGCTGTCCCTATGGGTTCCCTCTATTTTACTCTTTTACTGCTCTTTGTAGCGCCTGATCTAGATCCCACAGGATATCCTTGATATCTTCGAGGCCGATTGAGATGCGAATCAAATCGGGCGAGACGCCGCCCGCCAGCAGGTCTTCGTCGGAAAGTTGCTGGTGTGTGGTGCTGGCAGGATGAATAATCAGACTGCGCGAATCGCCGACATTGGCAAGATGGGAGAACATGCGCACGCTGTTAATCACCTTCTTCCCGGCTTCATAGCCGCCTTTGACGCCAAAGGTGAAGATGGCACCGGCCCCGCGTGGCAGATAGTGTTGCGCCAGGGCATACGATGGGTTATCGGGCAAGCCAGGATACTGCACCCAACTGACCGCTGGATGCTCTTGCAAGAAATGCGCCGCTTGCAAAGCGTTCGAACAATGCCGTTCCATGCGCAATGACAGCGTTTCCAATCCTTGCAAAAGCAGAAAGGAGTTGAAAGGGCTGATGCATGCACCGGTATCACGCACTGTTTCTACTCTCACCTTCATGACGAAGGCGAAATCCCCGAATGTTTCGTAGAAACGCACACCGTGATAGCCGGGCGATGGATCAACAATGTGCGGAAATTTACCATTGTCCCAGGGGAATTTTCCCGACTCGATCAACACGCCCGCGATGGAAGTACCGTGGCCGCCAATAAACTTTGTCGCGGAATGTACCACAATATCTGCCCCATGCTCAAACGGGCGACACAGATAGGGAGTAGCAAACGTATTATCTATCACCAGTGGTATGCCTGCTTCATGCGCGATATCGGCAACAGCGCGAATATCCAACACGTCTCCGCGTGGATTGCCAATCGTCTCGCCATATAATACGCGAGTGCGCGGTGTGATGACCCGCCGGTAATTTTCCGGGTCAGTGCTATCCACGAAGACCGTGTTCACTCCCCATGTGCGCAACGTCAGGTCGAATTGCGTATGCGTACCGCCATAGAGACTGCTGGAAGAAACAATCTCATCCCCCGGTCGCAGCAACGTCATCATCGTTGCCATCTGTGCGGCCATGCCGGAAGCCGTAGCAACCGCGCCCGTGCCGCCTTCCAATGCCGCGATACGCTCCTCAAAAGCGGCGGTAGTCGGGTTCATGATGCGCGTATAGATATTGCCGAAGCGTTGCAATGCAAAGAGGTGTGCAGCGTGATCGGTATCGTCAAACACAAATGATGTCGTCTGGTAAATAGGGACGGCCCGCGCTCCAGTTGCCGGGTCGGGTCTCTGCCCCGCGTGAACGGACAGCGTATCGAAACCAAAAACGTGATCACCATCTATTTCAGGCATGGTAAGTTGCTCCTTTGGTAGCTATATGACTTTCCCATATGGTAGCATAGCATATACATTTCTACGGTGAAAGATACAGGTTCATCGGTTCACCGGTTTAACCAGGAAGAAGCAGAGTTACACATGCAGTGCCGCGTCGGCTGTGGAGCATGTTGCATTGCTCCCTCAATTTCATCTCCAATTCCGGGTATGCCGCATGGCAAACCTGCTGGTGTGCGCTGTATCCAACTGACCGACGACAATCGCTGTAAACTTTTTGGCAAGCCGGAGCGACCGGCAGTTTGTAGCATGCTCCAACCATCTGAAGAGATGTGCGGTCACTCGGCACGATCAGCTTTTATCCACCTCTCATCACTTGAACGCGCAACCGCTCCTTCCACTCCCTCCGCAAACTAGTAAGTCGAGGGAAATCATCTGGCAGTTTTCTCAAGTGGTATATACCCCTCGCTTGATGTTATTATCTCATAGCTTAACCGTTACACTGTATGAGCAAAGTATTTTAGCCGCGCATAATAATGCAAAAATAAATTTACTTACCATCGACCTTGTGCGATAGTAATTGTAATCGCGCCAATGTCGTTGATTTGCTCCATATACCAATTCAGAATGCTGCATCGGCTTTCAGCTGCTGTCGTACTGTCGGATGGTTATATGTCGTACAAATAGCAGAACACTGTCTGTCTGCTAATACCACGAAGAAGGGGGCTTCACATGAAGAAAGTATTGTATAGTTTAGGGGTTATCATCCCTGTCATCGCGCTTCTTAGCGCTTTGAGTTTTGGCCTGCTCCATAGTAATGGAGTTAAAGCTGCTCCATCCTGTACCCCGACTGGTTTTAACCGGGACAACTTGAATTTGACGGCTGCGATGATCGTTACCGCCAATAACTTTCATGTCTCCGGCCAAGTTAATGCTTACGGGTGTAACATCGGTATTTATATTGGCCCTGGTTTGACGGGGACAGTGAGCGGCGCTCAGGTCTTTGGCGCGAACTACTATGGGGTCGTGAATAACGGCAGTACTGTCACCGTGACATTATCCCAGATTCACGACATCGGCGAGAACCCGCTCAATGGTGACCAGCATGGGTACGGCATCTATTTTGCCGAGGATATTGGCGCAAAAGGTACAATTTCCTCCAACCTTGTCTGGAATTACCAGAAAAATGGTATCGTGGTGAGAGGCGTCCATAGCAACGCCACTATTACGAAGAATACCGTCATTGGTCAGGGGCCGGTCAACTATATTGCTCAGAACGGTATTGAGGTGGGCGCGGGAGCCAAAGGTAGTGTCACCAAAAATATTGTGGCTGGAAATGCCTATACAGGTACCGGCGATGCAACTGCTGCTGGTGTTCTGGTCTACGGTGGCTCCTGTTATGGTGTCGCGCTCACTATCGGGATAAAGGTCAATGGTAATACCCTGGTGGGTAATGATATTGGTATCTCACTTTCCAATCTGGACGGCACATCCTGTATCCCAACGCAAACGCCTACGAATATCAAGGCCAATGTGAACATCATTACCAACGATGCCGTAAACAACATCTCTGGCGCGTATCCCAATGCAGGCGGCTATCAGGCTGGCATCTCTGATCAGGGTGATTACGATACCATGAACAAAAACAGTATCTGTGGTCTGGGTTACACGTATGTGACGCCGCCGCCCTACCTGTACTTGATTGACGTTTCCAACACGAATAATCCAACTGTATCGGGGAATACGTCCTGCCTTGATGGTAGCCCCATCACTGCGCCAATAGGCTCTCCCGTCGTTCATATGACGCGGCATTACCGCGCCAGCTTCTGATGTGTACTCGAAGTATGTGATGAGTCATTTCAATTTATAAGGAGTTTAAGATGAAGAAGGCGCTATCAATCCTTGCTGTTGGTATTCCGCTTGTCGCACTCGTTGCCGCGATCAGCGTGGGTTTCGTCTTTTTGCGCGGAGCCAGGGCTAACCCATTGACCAGTTGTACCGCGACTGGTTTCTACAGAGACAGCATCAATTTAACTGCCGCGGTTATACCCACTTCCGGTTCGCCAAATGTGACCGGTCAGGTAAACGCATATGGTTGTAATATCGGGGTGTATTATGGCTCTGGGATCAAAGGTACTGTCACAGCACAGATTTTCGGTGCCAATTACTTTGGCGTCGTGAATAACGGCAGCAAGGTCACGATTACAAATTCGCAAATTCACGATATTGGTGAGAATCCGCTCAATGGTGACCAGCACGGCGTGGGCATTTACTTTGCCTACGGTACTCCATCGGCGGGAAGTATTACCAGTGACATGATCTGGAACTACCAGAAGGGCGGTATCGTTGTTAATGGTACGTCTGGCATTGTTCCAGTGACATCCAATACGGTAATTGGACAGGGACCTGTCAACTATATTGCTCAGAATGGTATCCAGATTGGATACGGTGCGAAAGCAACGGTCACTAAAAATATTGTGATCGGCAATTCGTATACTGGCGCTGGTCAGGCCGCTTCCGGCGGCATCATTGTTGTTGGTGGTTCATGCTATGGCGGTCCGCTCACCATAGGCACGAAGATTACCGGTAACACCGTCGTAGGCAATGATATTGGTGTCTGGCTCTCTAATCTGGATGGCACAAGTTGTATCCCGACGGATACACCTACGTATATCAAGGCCAACGCGAATATTATTACCAATGATGCGGTGAATAATACGACCGGTGCTGGCACGGGTGGCTATCAGGCAGGAATTGCCGATCAGGGCGATTACGATACCATGAACAAAAATAGTATCTGCGGCCTGGGTTACACGTATGTGACGCCGCCGCCCTACCTGTACACGATTGATATTACCTACACGAATAACCCCACAGTAACAAACAATACCTCGTGTCTGGATGGCAGCCCTATTGTTCCACCACCATCTGGCTCTACTCTTCATTTCAAGCCACTTGGAAAGACGAGCGGTATTCGCTAGCTCTTGGGGCATTTACAGCGTTGGAGGAGGCCGGAGCCGAATTCAATGACAACGCATATGTATATGCGTTGTCATTGAATTCGGCTACGGCCTCTGTCAGCGTGAATCGCTATGGTTCGGCATCCCATTGGTGGTGGAACTTCTTATCAGTTCGCATATGACATGTAACCAGAATATGTGCTACACTGAATTGGAACGTTTTCTATTTCTCTGTTGGAGCGATATTGTTTATGACACAAACGGTTGATCAAACCTCACACTACACGGCAGTTGGCAAATCCACACGCCGACAGGATGCTTTCGATAAATTGACGGGGCAAACGCGCTATGCCGGTGACATTGCTGCACCAGGTCTGCTGCATGCCCGCCTGGTACTCAGCCCCTATGGACATGCCCGCATCGTCAATATTGATATCTCCGCCGCACTGGAGATTCCAGGCGTGAAGGCTGTTTATACAAGTGAGACGCTGGGTATGAAGCAGCGCGGTAGCAGTTCGCGCTCGCAATCGCCACTGGCCGAGCATGAAGTACTCTGGTGTGGGCATCCCGTCGCTATTGTTCTCGCGGAGACCGAGGCCGCCGCCGAAGATGGAGTCGCCGCCGTTGATGTAGATTATGAACTGCTGCTCGTTGTAATGGATCCCGTGGCTGCCATGCAGCCAGATTCACCGCATACCCGTGAACGTAAGAAAGACGAGAGTTCAGAGATTGCCGGTGGCGGCGCTCATGCTGCAGTTGCCAAAGAGGAAGAGGACGAGTCCGATAAAGAGGAGCTTTCTCTCAACGTCAGTGATAAGGCACACCTGCATACGGGCGATATTAAAGCTGGTTGGAGCGAGGCAGAGGTGGTTGTCGAACACAGCTATCGCACGAGCTTCGTCCACCAATCATACATGGAACCCCAATCCATTACCGTCGTACCGAGCGCATCCGGCCAGCACATGACCATTTGGCCCAGTTCGCAAGGCATGTTCTCCGTGCGTTCCGACGTATCAGAAGCTACCAGTGTGCCTGAACGGCAGATTCGCGTCGAGTCGGTGCCGATTGGTGGTGCCTTCGGTGGTAAATTTGGCTTGATCGAGCCATTGGCCGGGGCCGCTGCCTATGCAGCACGCAGACCTGTGCGTCTCGTATATACTCGTACAGAAGACATGCTTGCTGGCAATCCCGCCCCTTCGTCAATTATCACGCTCAAGCTGGGTGCGAAGCATGATGGGACGCTGGTAGCGATGGAGGGTAAGGTTATCTTTGATAGCGGGGCTTTTCCCGGTGCGGCTGCTTTCCTGGGTGGCCTCATTCTTGGTAGCACTTATCGTTGTCCCAATATGGATTTCCGTTGCTACGAAGTTCTAACTAATAAAGTGAGCGTTGGTGCCTATCGTGCGCCCGGCGCACCACAGGCGACCTTCGCGTTGGAGTCAACTGTTGATGAACTGTGCCTCGCATTGCAGATGGACCCGGCTGAATTCCGCCTCAAAAACGGTTTGAAAGAGGGCGATCCCACACTGGATCATCGTTCGTGGCCGCGCATCGGTTTGCTGGAAAGCCTTGAGAAAGCCCGTGAGCATCCCTTGTGGGCGCAGCGTGAGCAACAAAAAACCGCTCCCGCCGATCTGCAAGGCTGGAAAATCGGTATTGGCATGGCGACTGGTGGTTGGCCTGGTGGCACTGAACCCGCCGCCGCTGCCTGCCGCCTCGAAACTGATGGCAGCCTGACAGTCATTGTTGGCTCTGTAGACTTGACCGGATCGGATACCTCCCTCTCGCTGATTGCTGCTGAAGGGTTAGGGCTTTCTGCCTCATCCGTCAATGTCTCTCACGATAACACGGATACCATGCCTTACGCCGGTGGAACCGGTGGCAGCAAGACGACATATACCGTAGGTGCTGCTGTTCTCTCGGCTGCACAGGATGCTCGCAAGCAGATACTGGATATCGCCTCCGATATGTTGGAGGCCGCTCCAACAGACCTGGACATTGAGGGTGATAAGGTTGTGGTACGTGGCTCGCCGACGAAAAGCGTGCTGTTATCGAAGATTGCCGGTGCGTCCATGCAATTTGCCGGAAAGTATGCTCCCATTTACGGGCGTGGGCGTTCCGCGAACAGGACGAGTTCACCGATGTATACCACCCATCTCGCGAAAGTCGCGGTTGACCCCGAAACAGGTGAAGTGCGCGTTCTGGAGTATGTCGCTGTCCAGGATGTCGGTTTTGCCATCAATCCCGCCGAGGTAGCAGGACAAATTGAGGGCGGAGTGACGCAAGGTATTGGTTGGGCGCTCTTTGAAGGATTGGTCTATGATGAGAATGGCCAGGCGCTGACCTCATCCCTGATGGATTATGCCTTGCCACATACGCAGGATGTACCAAACATCACGACCATCTTTGTCCAGGTACCATCCGTGCTTGGCCCTTTCGGCTCGAAAGGCGTCGGCGAGCCGCCGGTCGTTCCCGTTGGACCCACTATCGCCAATGCCGTTCGCGATGCCGTAGGCGCTCGCGTGACCCAACTACCCATTACCTCTGAACGGTTGTTTGAGGCCATGATGTAAGCTTGTAGCGCGGGCGAAAAGGTGAGGACAGGGTGCCTGTCCTCACCTTTTCGCCCGCGCTACAAGCTTACTCAATGTTTTAAAATATGCTATAGTAAGACTATAGAGAACTTCTGTATCATCTCAAGATGAAGCTCTTTTGTCATGTGTCCGTAGTGTTATTGTTGTTATTACAGAACACCAACGGCCTCCGATTGCATCGCGAGCGTCTTCTTTCTTCAATGCGAAGCAATCCCTGACCGCTAAGGAGCAAATGTGATGAAATCCTCTCAAGATTCATTTGAAATGCATGTGGCGGCAGCACAGGATACCTCGACGCCACTAGCCGCACAAACATCTGTTGACGTGACTCCACCAGTGGGTATAACGCCGCCGCAAGTTCTCGCGCAGGAGGCTGCTAATGGTAAACGCGGTGCAGCCTGGCGACTGCTGTACTGGATTATGGAGAATGATCCTCGCGCAGTAATCGCCGTCTCTTCGCTGAATGATGATCGGTTAGCGCAATACTTGCTTGAATGTCTCGCTGTCGGTACATGGGCGGGCAAGCCGTTTGTATTACCGCCCCCACTGCGTTCACCACACGCCAGAACACGTTTCCGCACTCTCTTTTTAACCGGCTCTGGGATGGACCCCACTCGCGCTGAACGGGTTGCTCTGGCGGCGGCCCATGACAAACGGCCTGTTATGCGCGAAAGTGCTGTGCATATCCTGGGCTTGCTCGGTAATGCGTCCGCTGTTCCCGTACTGGCTGCAGCGCTCGATGACCCGGTGCCTGCTGTTCGCGTGCAGGCGGCTAAAGCGTTGGGCCGCGTGAAGGACCCCGCCTCTGTCCCACCCTTGCTTAATGCGTTGCGTGGCGCTGATGAAAACATGGGTAGTCAAATTTTTTCCGCACTGGAGCATTTGGGGTATATCGCTGTGCCGTCTCTTATTGAGAATAGTAGCAGTAGTTCGTCCTGGTTGCGCTGGCATTGCGTTCGCGCTCTCGGTGAAATTGGCGACCTCCGTGCGATTCCTGTGCTTGTCCAGGCGCTAAGCGACTCCGATCACTCGGTTGCCTGGATGGGTGGCAAAGGTTTGGCCCATTTTGGCAAGCGCAGTGTCGGCCCTGTGCTACAACTATTGATGCGTGAGCCAATGACGCCGTGGCTGGCAGAAACGGCCTCGTATGTCCTGAATACGCAGTGCCAAAATAACGAGAAATTGAAGCCTTATCTTGAGCCAGTGGTACAAAGCTTGCGCGGTCTCAGTTACAAAATAGGGTCGTCAATGGCTGCCCAGAAGGCACTTGCACAACTTGTTGCCGATGGGTTGATATCGTAAAAGTGCATGAAACAGCGTGATAGCCTGGTTTTGCGCAGCAAAACCAGGCTATCACGCTGTTTCATGCACTTTTATAAACGTTAAATTGTCTGTCCTGGTGTCATTTCAATGACCTCAACTTCATTGAGACCGAGCGATTGCAGCGCTTCGCGCAGAGCGGCAGGTGTGCCACTGAGAATGGGGAAGGTACCGTAGTGCATAGGGATAACGTGCTTCACACCGAGCATGCGCACGGCCACAGCAGCCTCTTTTGGTCCCATTGTATAGAAGTCGCCGATAGGCAACAAAGCGACATCGGGCTGGTACAGTTCGTGAATGAGCTGCATATCGCCGAAGGCGCAGGTATCGCCAGCATGGTAAAGCTTGCGTCCATTCTCAAATTCGAGAACAAAACCACATGGCTCGCCGACGTAGATACTATCATTGACGCTTGATGAGTGGAACGCTTGCGTCATGGTTATTTTGATGCCCTGAACCTCAACCGTGCCACCCTTGTTGAATCCAACAGTATTTTGTATGCCCTTCGATTCAAGCCAGCCCATCAACTCGACCATACCTGCGCATGTGGCATCAGTTGCTTGCGCAATGCTGACGGCATCGGCAGCGTGATCGGAGTGTCCATGTGTAATCAGCATAATATCCACTCTATCAATGTTCTTCTGCTCATCCGGGCAAACCGGGTTGCTCTTTACCCACGGGTCAATCAGAATAACCTTTCCCTGTGGCGAGGTAATCTTAAAGGTGGCATGCCCCAGCCATGTAATCTGTACGCCATTCATATTCATGTGATGACCTGTCATATTTGTGTCTCCTTCAAAAGCATGGTAATAAAAACGTTGATGTGCAACGACACATCAACCTAAAACGCCCGATGGATAGCGTGGGAGAATCTCCCGCCCCTGTGCGAAACGGTCAAAAGAGAAGTGTTGCATATCGTCCGGTTTCGTTCCGGTCAATAGCAATTGAGCCATCCATTGCCCTATAACGGGCGAGAGTTTGAAACCGTGACCGCTGAAACCGACCGCGCAATAGAGGCCGTCGTATGGCGAGAGGCGATCAAGGATTGGATGATAATCGGGCGTATCATCGTAAATGCCAGCCCAACCGCCGCGTGGAACAGCACGTGTCAGTGCGGGCAGACATTCGCCCGCTGACATGCGAAAATGGGCGATTTCTTGCTCACTCAATCCCTGTGCATAGTTGTCAGGATCGCTTGCTGGAAGAACATCTTCGGTCGAACCAACCAGCGTTATTCCGCCAACGTCCGGTCGCAGGTAGATATTGCGAGTCAAATCGAGCGCGACAGCATGTATACCCTGTCGTCCACCGGAATCATTGGGACGGCGCAGAGCAATCATTGGATGTCGCGTCGGCGTAATCGGCAACGTAATGCCGAGAGGCTGTGCCAATCGCTTGCTCCACACATTTGCAGCAAGTACAATGGTCGGTGCCAGGATATCACCTTCGACTGTGCGAACTCCTGTAACACGCCCCTGCTGTTTCAGAATATGCGTCACCGTCACACCTTCACGGATAATTGCTCCATAATCACGGGCGCGTTGAGCGAAGCAGTACGTTGTTGCCATTGGGTCGGCAACTCCTGCATCAGGCTCATAGCAGGCAAGCGTTACACCAGCGTTGTTATATCCCGGCGCGGCCTCACGTATTTCATTTGTACCTATCAGCCGTGTGTTGACACCGTGTTCTTGCTGCATCTGTACATTTGCGCGTAACGCATCAGCGCCTTGCGTATTTGTCATTACAAGCATGCCTGTAGTGTTGAAGCCGCAATCGCCGCCAACCTGCTCAGCAAAATGCTGGAATACGTTCAGGCTTTCCTTTGCCATGCGAATAGTGAAATCGTTGGAATAATGCTGCCGGACAATTGCGCCGGAACGTCCCGTTGTTCCATTGGCTAATGCATCTCGTTCCAACAACACAACGCGCCCGCCTCCTTGCTGTGCCACGTGATACGCGATGCTCGCGCCCATTACTCCGCCACCAATGATCAGAATATCGGCTGTTTCGGTCATGAATATGCTCTCCTGACAGGGTACTGGAAATATGCTTATGGCTTCGCTGTTAGAACATTGTGCCTTTTAAATTATATCGCGTTATAAACATTTTTTCCTACAGCATAGCCAGTAAGTGTTCAAGTTCTTGTCGCGAACGTGTCAGGTTTATCTCTTTATTCTACCCCATGGCAACGGAATAATCCCGCCCACATTCCTGTTATAACACTTGAGCGTCCTAACAAAAGGATAGCGTACCTTGCCTATCTCATCCTTGACAACAAAACTGAAAGCATGGTACTCTTTTGTTAGTTCCTTCGCAATTAAATTGATATACTTAGTCAACATTTTAAGAAGAGGTGACCGAACATGGGCGATGCATCCCGCGCAATTATGCGGCAAGCACGAAAACAAGTACCGGAGTGGACGCCTGCACAGTCAAACGATGCGCTGGCGCATCAGCACGAGGCCGGAAGCGACCATCAAGATATCGTCCTTGTGGATGTACGTGAGAAATATGAATGGAACGAGGGCCATATACCCGGTGCGGTACATGTCCCGCGTGGCTTTCTCGAGTTGCAGATAGAAGAAGCTGTTCCTGATAAATCGAAAACAGTTCTCCTGTATTGTGCCGGCGGAGTCCGCTCACTGATGGCCGGCAAAACTTTGCAGGATATGGGTTACGAGAACGCCATTTCCATGTCGGGCGGTTTTGGTCAATGGAAAGCCGCTGGATTGCCTTTTGTGCAGCCGCGAGTGCTGACCGATGTTCAATCAAAGCGCTATAGCCGCCACCTGTTGGTACCGGAAGTTGGCGAAGCGGGACAATTTAAACTGCTTGACTCGCGTGTTCTCTTTATTGGCGCTGGTGGCCTGGGTTCTCCTGCTGCGTACTATCTTGCTGCCGCCGGTGTTGGCACTCTCGGCATTATTGATGCTGATGTCGTCGAAGAGAGCAATTTGCAGCGTCAGATTATCCATAACATGAGCCGCGTCGGTCAATATAAAGCCGAGTCGGCGAAGCAAACCATCCAGGAACTGAACCCCGATATCAAAGTCAACACCTACATTGAGCGTCTCGACGAGACCAATGTTGCGCGTATCATTGCTGATTACGACGTTATCATTGACGGCACGGATAATTTCCCCACACGCTACCTGCTGAATGATGCCGCGTTGCTCGCGAATAAGCCAGTGGTACATGGCAGCGTGTTCCGTTTCGAGGGACAGGTAACAGTATTCAATCCGTATGAAGGACCGTGCTATCGTTGTCTCTATCCGGAGCCACCTCCTGCCGCGCTAGCTCCAAGTTGCGCAGAGGCTGGTGTGCTGGGTGTCCTGCCCGGAGTGATTGGTCAGTTGCAGGCCGTTGAGACTCTGAAGCTCTTGCTCGGTATCGGCGATCCCCTGGTAGGCCGCCTGATGATGTACGATGCGCTGGCGGGTGAATTCAACGAACTACGTCTTTTCCGCGACCCCAATTGCCCCGCCTGTGGCGAACATGGGCATCCAGAGAATCTGCCGACCTATGCAGATGTCTGCGCCGTTCCGGCTCGCTCGTAATAATCCTGATAAATCGAAAACATGTAAGGAGAAAAAAGATATCATGGCAACCGTTCGACTTGCGCCCGTTCTAAGGGCATCCGTGGGTGGTTCAAAACACGTAACCGCCGAAGGTAATAATCTTGCCGAAGTGCTGGATAACCTGTATGGGCGCTTCCCCGCTTTAAAAGACCAGATTCAAGGGTCAGAAGGCGAGAGCCTGAGCCGTTTTATCAACGTCTATGTCAACGACCAGGACGTGCGCTATCTGCAAGGGCTGCAAACCAACGTTGGCTCCAGCGATACCGTAATTCTGTTGCCTGCTATGGCAGGTGGCAACCGTTAGGAGAAGCCTATGCTCTATAGTAGCATATTGGATACCATCGGAAATACACCTCTGGTGGAACTGAAGAGTTTTAGCCCGCGCCCCGGTGTACAGATTTATGCCAAGCTGGAGGGGGCTAACCCCTCTGGCAGCATAAAGGATCGTATCGCTAAAAAGATGATCGAGGAAGCCGAGGCCAGCGGCGAGCTAACACACGATAAAATTCTGCTGGAGCCAACCAGTGGCAATACGGGCATTGCGCTGGCGATGATTACCCGCGTGAAGGGCTATGCATTTACGGCGGTCATGCCTGACAACGTGACGGAAGAGCGTCGCAAGATGCTGGAACTCTACGGTGCCACCATCATTTTCTCTGATGGCAGCACGGGTAGTAATGGTGCCGTGAAGCTGGCGAAAGAAATAGCTGCAGCGGATGACCGGTACTTCATGCTCTATCAGTACGGCAACGATGCGAATCCACAAGCGCACTACGATGGAACGGCGCTTGAGATTATTCATGATCTGCCCGATCTCGATGTCTTCGTTGCTGGCCTCGGCACCGGCGGCACGCTCACCGGCAATGCACGACGCTTGAAAGAGTACAATCCCGCTATTAGAATTGTGGCCGCGGAACCACTTCAAGGCGATGGCGTGCAGGGTTTGCGGAGTCTGGACGATGGCTTTGTTCCGCCTGTGTTTGACCAATCCGTGTTGGATGCTAAAATACTGGTGATGGGCAGTGATGCTATCCGTCGTACACGCCAACTCAAGGATCAGGAGGGTATCTTTGCAGGTCCATCTTGTGGTGCCGCATTGCACGCGGCCTTGCGTGTTGGTGCGAGTATGGAGCAGGGGAAAATTGTCGTCATTTTGGCGGATGGCGGCTGGAAGTACCTCAGCGAAGACCTGTGGACACGCGAACTGGATGAACTTGAAGAAGATTTAGAGGCCAAACTGTTATGGTAGACGAAGCGCCTTTCATAGTGCGAATTCCCGCGCCGATGTATGCCGATATGCTGACACACGTCGTCGCGGGCTATCCCAACGAAACCTGTGGTATGCTTGCGAGCAAGGATGGTCAGGTTATCAAAAACTACCCGACTGACAACGCCGCCGAGCATCCTGACGATTTCTCTGAAATAGGTGCGCAGGACCTTTTACGTATCGCCTACGATATTGACGAATACGACGGTGAGATGTATTCCTACTATCACTCTCATCCGCAATCCGAAGCCTATCCGTCAGCTCGCGATATCGCCTGGGCCAAACGCAATAAACTCTATTATATTATCTTTTCCCACCAATACTATCCAGAACCCCCCTATGCCAGAGTCTTTCTTATTCAAGATAACGATACTGTGGCCGAAGGAAAGATAGAGGTTATTTAGGGGTATAAAAAGATAGGATACAGCACGAGATGCTGTATCCTATCTTTTTATACCCCTAAATAACCTTGAATGATGTTGGCTTGAACTTCAATCCTGTTCACTTCCTACCTGTTCAGGTAGGAAAGATGTGCTACGATATGTCAGTTCCTTTACGGAATATGGTCTTTGCTGCTACACTACAAGCGAATGTAGGTTTCTTTTCGCCAGTACAGCTTTGCGAGAACGTGTGTACCCCTTGGATCGTAGATTACTGGCGACCGATTACTATCACAATCAGGAGAAAGTATGAGTTTACCACGAACAATAGGACACCGACAGCAGATGCCGTCCCAGGTGGAGGTACGTGGTCTCCCATCAGAGGAGTATACCGCGAAAGCAATGCCTCACGTCCTCACAAGCAGAGATTTTCTTGCCCTGTTCATTGTTATCTTGTTGTTTCTCACTAATGTTCCGACTGCCGCCGCGGGGGGAGCAGCAGGGCTCACCTTCTGGATTGTTGGTGGGCTATGCTTTTTCATTCCTTGCGCGGTTGTGACGGCGCAACTCGCGACTATGTTTCCCAGTGAGGGGGGAATCTATGTCTGGACACACAAGGCGTTCGGACCTTACTCGAGTTTCTTCGTGGGCTTTTGCGCATGGATTCCCGCACCATTGCTCATCCTCGCCACGTCTGACCTTTTCGTGACCTACGTGCAGAGCCTGAATGCGCAGTGGCTCGTGCAGCCATGGCAACAGGGAATTATGCTGATTGCCCTTATCGCGGTGACGAGCATTATTGCCCTTTCTCATGCTCGCATCGTCCAGAACCTTGTGAATGCAGCCGCTGCGCTGATCCTTTGCGCCTCTTTTCTCATATTTCTCGCCGGCATCGTCTGGCTATTGAAGGGGCAGCATTCGGTCGTGGATTTCGGCCAGGGCGCTAACTGGAGCATTACATGGGGATCAGGGTGGAACCCCTTTAACGGGGCAGGGAACTTTGGTATTTTTGGGGTGATCACTCTGGGATACCTCGGCGTCAATATTCCTCTCAATATGGCGGCGGAAATGCGATCTGCGGATGGTGTGGGTGCCTTGAAGCAGCGTTCGACGATTATTCGTCATCTGGTCTGGGGAACGATCATCGTCCTCGTCGGTTATCTGGCGGTGACCTTCGCAGTGGTCGTTGTGCAAGGGTCCAATGCAGCCGTTTCTTTGTTCAGTCTAGTGACGACGGTTGACATGGCGATGGGGAAGTTCTGGGGGGATGTCGTTGCTATCTGTATTATGGGGAGCCTCGTTGTGGCGACAATTCTGTACAACGCGGCCTTTTCGCGCTGGTTGCTGGTGGCTGCTCTCGATAGCCGCATTCCACGCCTCTTTGGAAAGTTGAATAGGGTCCGGGTTCCCGGCAATGCCATCATTTTCCAATCATGCGTAGCCGTCTTCCTGGCGCTCGTGTTTTTCTTTGTCGTTCCTCTGCTTGGCGGTGCCAACGGCGCGACGCTCATTTTGCAGGTCTACTTCGTCGGGGTAGCGGCCGCGACGCTGATCTGGGCTTTCGCGACCATTTTCCTGTTTATCAATTTTCTGAAAATTTTCGCACGTCACCGGGCAAATCTGCACAACTTGGCTATACTGCCAGTGCCGCTCGTTGTGTTCTGCGCGGTGGTTGGCCTGATTACCGGTGCAGTCGCGATGGTTGATACGCTTTTCGTCTCTGCGGTTCCCACACTGGTCTCCAATGGTCAGTGGTTTGTGTTGGTAGGGGGCACTTCGGGATGCCTGCTTATCCTGGGAGTACTCGCAGCAATGTTTGGTACCAGCCAGGCCGCATGGGAGGGTATGGAAAACACAGGTGAGCAAGTACCATTGTCCTGAATCACCGGAAGAGTATCCCGTCAAGTTATGCTCGAAATACAGATGCCTTTTACCGGGGATATATTGACAAATGCCGATATTGCTGTTACTGTTGATTAAAGGTGGGGTGAAATGAATTGGGTTAGCAGAAGTATCTAACTCAGGTACATTTCCTTCCCTGTACTTGTTCTCTGTATTTCATAATTTGGAACTTTTTCGTGGAGGAATGACATGACCCAAAAGGATGAGGTTGTCCAATCAACTTCAGGTGCAGTGGCGAATCCATTGCACAAGAATGCTATTGGCCTTGTCGGGCTGGTAGCAGGTGCCACGGGAGCAGTGGCACCCCTGGCCGCCATGTTCTTCAATGTACCGAACATGGCGACGCAGGCAGGTGCTGCGCTTCCACTGACTTTCCTCATATCAGGCATCGGAATGACGCTTTTCGCCGTCAGCCTGGTCTATTTCGCACGCCGTATTTCTTCTGCTGGTGGGCTCTACACCTGGGTGAGCCAGAGTCTGGGCAAAGGGGCGGGCTATTACAGTGGCTGGTTGATGCTCGGCGGGTACGCGCTATTCGAAGCGGCCTCAGCTGCAGCATTTGGTGGCTTGACTGACAATTCGCTTTCGAGCCTCGTCGGTTTCAGTATGCCGGGCGGGTGGATCACCTACGCACTCTTAGCAATACTCGTAGTCTCTTTATTGACCTATTTAGATGTGAAGTGGTCGGCACGTGTTCTCGCCCCGTTCCTGGGGCTGGAGATCCTCAGCCTGCTCATTCTGGACATAGCGGTAATAGTCCAGGGCGGGGCGCATGGGCAAGACTTCGTCCACACGTTCACGACCGCAGGAACGAGTCTCAAAGGGGTTTTTCCGGGCGGGTTCCTCGGCGTCGGCGTCGCTATGGCGCTGGGCGTCTGGTCGTTCGTCGGTGGTGAAACAGGGGTGGCCTTTGGCGAAGAGGTGCGCTTTCCGAAACGTGCGATTCCGTGGGGACTGTTTGGAGTCTTCGCGGGAGTCAGCCTCCTCTTTATTCTGACCACCTACGCCGCTGTTATCGGCTTAGGCTGGGAACATGCCGCTGACACGCTGGGCAATGTCGCAACCGCGCCGCAGCCCTACTTCACACTGGCCGGACGCTACGTCGGGGGATGGCTGACTCCCGTTCTCTACGTAACCATCTCAACAAGCACATTCGCCGCCATTATTGCCTTTCATAACGGCATGGTGCGCTACCTGTACGCGATGGGACGCGAAAACGTTCTCCCCCTGACATTTGGTAAGACGCACCCTCGTTTCCGCAGCCCGTATGTGGCCTCGTTGAGCCAGAGCGGATTCTCGCTCCTCGTCATCGTGTTTCTGGCGCTGGTAATACAGCACACGAACAAAGACGGCAGTACGGTGTATGCGCTGGGCGTCGCGGACGGCAAGAATTACCAGCAAACCAACGGTATCTTCTCATACAGTTGGCTGGCAATCATCGGAACCATAAATTTCATTTTGGTGTATATTTTGGTGAATATCTCCGCGCCAGTTTATGCCCTACGGCACGGTGAATTTCGCTGGCTCACGCACATCGTCGCGCCGGTCCTCAGTAGCCTGATGCTATTGATTCCATTGGCATCGTTTGTATTGCCGACCGTTCCTGGGGCTATCGGCAACTACTTTACCAGCCTCGGCTTTTTCCCAACACCTTTCCCGTTGAATATCCTGCCACTTTTCCCATTGCTCTGGCTGCTGCTGGGATGGGTGTACACCACCATTCTGCTACGGGTGGATCCATCGCGCTTCGAGCGTCTGGGACGGATTGTGCGTGGAGAGGACGATACCGAGATTGAAGCATCTGCTTCCTAGCGGGAGCAATTTTAGGCATTTCTTTGATTAACTGAAATAAACAGGCAAGGCGGAAAAGATGTAACATGCTCTTTCGCCTTGCCTGTTTCCACCGCCTTTGCAACGTGGCCCGGCGTGCTGAAACGGCTCCTGATCGTGTTGCGTATGCGGAAGTGACTAGATGAGGAGTTTTGTATGTCGCTGTCTACTCAAAACAATGCAGCCGAACTTGATCAGCGCATGTCCCATCCTCTCGACCCGTTGTCAGAGGAGGAGATTGTCTGGACGACACGTATTCTCACGGAATCGGGGCGTATTACGGCGCGGACGCGCTTGATGGCATATACCTTGCAGGAGCCGCCCAAAGAGGTTGTTCTTGCCTATCAACCCGGACAACAGGTGCCGCGTGAGGTGTTCGTGGTCATGCGCGACCATGACCGCCGCGTGACGATCGAAGCTCTGGTTGACGTGAGTGCAGCAACAATTCGCTCTTGGCGCGAACGCACCGATGTGCAGCCGGCCCTGACGTATCCAGAAGTCTTCGCGGCGGCGGAGGCAATCCTGGCAGATGCCACTTTTCAAGAGTCGCTGGCACAACGCGGGATTACTGATCTCGCCTCGGTCGTGGTCTATCCCTGGACTGCGGGCCACCTCGGTCCAGAAGACGCACCCGAACACGGACGGCTCATTCGCATGGAGGTCGCGTTGTCGCTGGAAGCAGAGGATAACTACTACGCGCATCCAGTGGAGGGCATCGTCGCGACGGTCGAACTGGATACGATGACGGTGAGTATTGAGGATCATGGTATCGTCCCCGTACCGTTACGTTCGGGCAACTATACCGCCGAGGGCATCAAAGCCTCGACGAATGTGCCATCATTCCCCGAAGGTGTGCGCACTGACTTAAAACCGATTTCGATTACCCAGCCTGAAGGTACCAGTTTTCAAGTTGAGGGTCAGCAGGTGACGTGGCAAAAATGGCGTTTCAGAGTCGGTTTTACGCCCAGAGAGGGATTGGTGCTGCACCTTGTAGCGTACCTTGATCAGGGACGTTATCGTCCAATACTCTACCGTGCCTCTCTCTCTGAGATGTACGTTCCTTATGGGGATGCCTCCCCATCGCACAATTTCAAAAATGTCTTCGACACTGGTGAGGTCGGCATTGGTGTGCTGGCGAACAGCCTGGAGCTTGGCTGCGACTGCCTGGGAGAAATCCACTATTTCAACGTTACCTTAAACGATGCGGCGGGCGAGGCAATTGCGCTTACAAACGCCATCTGTATGCACGAAGAGGATTTCAGTATCCTCTGGAAACATCTTGAATACAACCCGGATGGCTCAACGCGGGCAGAGGTGCGCCGTTCCCGTCGCTTAGTCATCTCCTCCATCTCAACGGTTGGCAACTACGAGTACGGCTTCTACTGGTATCTCTACCAGGATGGGACGATCCAGTACGAGGTCAAGCTAACAGGAATCATTGCTCCCGCGGCAATTGCGCCGGGAGTGCGTCCCATCTCAGGTACGCTGGTTGCTCCCGAACTCTATGGACCCAACCACCAGCACTATTTCAATGTGCGGCTCGATTGGATGCTCGATGGCCTGGAAAATTCCGCCGTCGAGGTCAACTGCGAGCCATTGCCCTGGGGGCCGGAGAATCCGCGTGGGAATGCATGGGTCGCGAAAGAAACGTTGCTGGCAACGGAAAGCCAGGCACAGCGCACGATCGAACCCCGGAGCGCACGCTACTGGAAAATCATCAATCCATCCTCGCTCAACGGGCAAGGACAAGCCGTTGCCTACAAACTGATGCCGATGAATAATGTGTTCCCCTTCTTCCACGAACAGTCGCCGCAGTGGCAGCGTGGTGGTTTCACGCGCAGCCATTTCTGGGCAACGGCCTATGCTCAAGCTGAGCGCTACGCCGCTGGAGACTATCCTAACCAACAGCAGGGCGGTGATGGCTTGCCGACCTACGTGCAGCAGAATCGGTCGCTGGAGCAAGCTGATCTGGTGGTTTGGTATACCTTTGGGTCGAACCATGTCGTGCGTCCCGAAGATTGGCCTGTTATGCCTGCGGAAGTCGTCGGGTTTTCGCTCAAACCATTGGGCTTTTTCAACGGGAATCCAGCGCTCGACGTTCCCCCTTCCTCAGATCACTGCGACCATCACTCGATGTGAGCCACGGTGATGAGTCACAAATGATAGCAACATGAGTTCGGGATGACAACAAAATTCCAGGTGCTTATGTAAACATGTATCCGCATGAGTAAATCCACAGTGCAGGCATGTCTGCCATGTGGATTTACTCATATATATTGCTGTTTTTTCGTTCTGGCACAACATTACCCCTTTGATAGAACCTCACCACATACTGTTTACGTCTGCTAATGTTTCGGCTCGCTATGCCGGTACTTTGTTGAACCCAAATGACCTATCTGAGACACAATATGCATGAACAACAGTGCAACAGCGCTGGTCATGAAAGCACAGTTGCCCGTTTTCCTTTACATGTTCCTCCAACTTCGCATATAATATAGTTAGACAGTCGAAGTGATAAAGGAAATGAAGTTCATATGGTACAAAGACCAGTACAACATGACACACGACTGGCGGAAGCTATTCTCGATATCACGCCGAAACTACTGCTCCGCCTGGGGGCTGATGTCCCTGTTGATGATGACTCGCCCAATGCCGGGCCAGAGTGGCACGATGTGATAGAGTTACGCGCCACGCCAGGGCAATTGTCGTTGTTGCGTATTCTTGTCGAGCATGGACCTTGCACTATGCAAAAGCTAGCTGAACATCTGGCTGTTGCACCGTCCACCGCAACCGCGATGGTCAAACGCTTGCTGGCACAGCGATACGTCGAACGCACTCACGATGAAGTAAATTGGAGAACCGTCTGGGTCAAGCCAACGGAGGCCGGACGCAACGCGGTGGAAGTGTTTCATAATGCGCGATTGGCTTCATTGCAGTGCCGTTTGAAAAAACTCAGCGTGGAGGAGCGCGAGAGTATCATTGCTGCTTTGCCCGCGCTATTGCATCTCACGGAATTATAGGATTGACATTTAGTAGTTGATGTAAAGCATCAACTTTTGTATCGTGTACGTTATTATGAAAGGTTTGTTATGGCTCGTTCAACTCCTGACAATGCTTCTGTCAATGTGACGCCGAGTACCAGTATTTCAGATGACGCTCCCGCCCAGCATGAGGGTTACAAATGGACTGCACTCTCGGTAACCACAGTAGGCGCGTTGCTTGCCTCGATTCAAGGATCCGCGCTGTTGATTGCGTTGCCCAACATTTTAGCAGAGTTGCACGTCACGTTCTTTACCATCATGTGGATATTGATTGGCTACCTGCTGATTATTACCGTCCTGACCCCTATTATTGGACGGTTAGCGGATATCTACGGGCGAAAACGTCTCTACAACACCGGCTTTATCATGTTTGGTCTGGGGTCGCTCGTTGCAGGCATTGCGCAACCGCAATTTCATGGTGGTGACTTGATCGCGGGACGTATCATCCAGGGTGTTGGTGGTGCCTTATTGATGACGAACAGCACTGCCATTGTAACCGATGCATTCCGTAAAGGGCAGGTCGGACTTGGTCTTGGCATCAACCAGATCGCAGGTGCGGCCGGTTTCTTGCTCGGCCCGATTATCGGTGGTCTGTTGACTGAGTGGTCCTGGCGCTGGGTGTTCCTGTTCAATGTGCCGCTCTGTATCTTTGGGGCCTTATGGGGCATCTGGCGTCTACGCGAGCCAGTGAAGCCGAGCGGCCATCAGCATATAGATTGGATTGGGAGTGTTACGCTGACTATTGGGCTTACCGGTACGCTGCTCGCGTTGAGTCTGTTCGCATTCCCATTGCTCGGTCAAACTGCAAACTATACTATTCTTGCACTTGGAATACTCGGCCTGATTGCTTTCGGCATCATTGAGCCGCGCATTAAAGAACCCATTGTACAGTTGCGCCTCTTCAAGGACCGTCTCTTCACGATGGCAAATTTGAGCGGCTTACTCAATGGTATCGCACGTGGTGCGGTGCTGTTCCTGCTGATTTTCTTCTTGCAAGGCCCATATGGCAAAGACCCTTTAACGGCTGGCTTGCTGTTGACGCCCTTTGGCGCAGCTTTCATGATTATCGGCCCTTTAAGTGGACGGCTCTCGGACCGCGTTGGTTCGCGTTTGTTGACTCCTATCGGTCTGGGCGTAACTGCGATTGGTCTGTTAGGCTTGACTACTGTGTCACCAAACATTCCGTACTGGCTGCTAGCGGTGTTTATGGCGCTGATGGGTGGTGGCTCTGGCTTCTTCGTTTCGCCAAATACCAATGCCATCATGAGTTCGGTCGAGCCGCATACTCGTGGCGCGGCTGCAGGTATTCTCAGTATGCTGAACAACACTGGGTCGATGCTCAGTATCGCTATTGTCTTCCCTCTGGCCTTGAGCCAGGTTCCTATGAAGGCAATGATGCAGGTTTTCATCTATGGCGGTGGTATGGACCCCTCGGCGCTTGCTCTTTTTATGAGCGGTTTGCATAAGGCGTTCTTTGTCTCTTTTGCCTTGAGCATCATCGCCATGATTGTGGCTGCTTTGCGTCCCTCGCACTAAGGTGTATAATAGGGAAACGTATCGTCTTCAGGTCAGGGCAAGTTTTCATTGCCCTGACTTTTCATCTCGCAGTAGTGCGTGAATTCAATATGTGTCTTTCGCAAGCTAACGAATGGTGCCACAAAACAGTTACCGACACGCATATTGAACACATTAAACGAATGGAGTGTCCATAGACAATGATGTTGAAACAAGAACAAAAAATCACGCCTGATTTTACCCACAGCGATGCACGAATTAGTGAATTGCTCAATTACCTCTATGAAATCGAGGATCTCAAGGCTCTTGGAGACCTCGCGGAATGGGATCAAAATACCGCCATGCCCAATGGGGCCGCCGAAATTCGTGGTACCCAGGTTGCAACGTTGCGTGGCTTGTTGCATGAACGCTGGACTGCGCCACAACTCGGCAACATGCTGGCGGCTTTGCGGAACGATGTCCTGCAAGACACTTTTACTGACGCTGACCGTGGCCTTGTCCGCAAAGCTCTACGTGAATATGAGCAGGGTACAAAGCTGCCACGTCACCTGGTCGAAGAAATGACCCGCGTAGGGTTCGCCAGTTTTGAAGCATGGCGGCGGGCGCGAGAGCAGAATGACTTTGCGACGTTTGCACCGTGGTTGAAACGCACGATTTCTTTGCAGCGTGAAGTAGCTGACCTGCTTGGTTATACCGGAACCCGCTATGACGCCTTGCTGGACAATTATGAGCCAGGCTTGACCGCCAGTAAGGTGGACGGACTCTTTGCTCCCGTGCGCGATATCAGCAAGAACATGCTGCAACGTATCGAAGCGAGCGGCAACACTATTGATGATTCGTGCCTGCAAGGAAATTTCTCTACGGAGCAGCAAATGGCGCTCAGTGAGAAGATATTGCGTGCAATGGGTTATGATTTCAATCGCGGTCAACTGGCACAATCGCCGCATCCGTTTACCACCGATTTTGGCAGCCCCTTTGATGTGCGGGTCACGACCCGTGTAGACAAGCACTTTCTCCAGGCCGCTCTGATGGCCTCCATACACGAAGGTGGTCATGCGCTCTATGAACAGGGCAGCGCACCAACGCTTGCTCGCACACCGGTAGCAGGTGGTGCTTCAATGGGCGCACATGAATCGCAGTCCCGCATGTGGGAGAATGCCATTGGACGTTCGCTGCCGTTCTGGCAGAGTCACTTCTCAACAGTGCAGGAGATATTCCCCACCGAGTTTGGGCAGGTGGACTTCACAACCTTTGCCCGCGCTCTCAACAAAGTGCAACCCAGCCTTATTCGTGTCGAGGCCGACGAAGTGACCTATAATCTGCACATCATCATCCGCTTTGAACTGGAGAAAATGCTGGTCAACGGCGATGTCGCGGTCGAGTCTCTGCCGCGCCTGTGGAACGAGAAGTACCAGGAGTACCTGGGTATCACTCCTCCCACTGACGCTGATGGTGTGATGCAAGATATGCACTGGACGTTCGGCTTTGGCTACTTCCCAACCTACACGCTGGGCAATCTTTACGGTGCGCAAATTCTGCACAAACTCTATACTATCTTCCCCGATTTCGATGAAAAGCTGACACAGGGGAATACCGCCTTCATCCATGATTGGATGCGCGAGCATATGTATTCGGTCGGTGCCATCTACCAGCCCGAAACGCTGATCGAGCGCCTGACAGGTGAGAAACCGAACTCCCGGTACTTTGAGCAGTACCTGACCAGCAAATTCGAGGCACTCTACAATTTGCCCAGGTAATGCATCGTTCAAAAACCAGTGATTGTAAATTATTCTGAAACGTAGAATATTGTCACCAGAGCTATTCAAAGGCTCTGGTGACATCTTTGTAATTGGGTGAGTGGAGGAACTAACCTTTCTCCAACGCTTCATCGCCGAATTACTTGAATTGCCTTCCGGCGAACCAGCTATTTTCAGCACAATCATCGTCGTAATAGTACTGTTCAGTTCCCACCACTCTGGTATTCCCACCCAAACTGTGCTAAAATCGCCTCATATCTAATACCGTTTCAGGTGATACCAACACAACACAGCACACAAGGAGATAGTTACTTGACCATGCACGATAGACGCTACGTAATTATTGGCAATGGCATAGCCGGCACCACCGCCGCTGATTACCTGCGTAGAAACGACCCGAATTGTAGCATTCATTTGTTGACGAACGAACCCTATCCTCTGTATAATCGTGTCTCACTGCCGCGCTTCTTGCAGGGTGTCATTATTGAGAAGAAGGTGATGATACGCGACTTCGAGTGGCACGAGCAGCGCAATATTCAACTGGTCACGGAAACAATGGTTACCGAAGTTCATACGGATGAGCAGGTTGTAGTCACCGATACTGGTCTGCATCTGCCGTATGATGCTTTGCTCGTAGCGACCGGCGGCTGGGCCAATCCCTTGCGCGTTCCAGGTGCAGCAGGTACCAAACATATTTACAATTTCGTTACGCTGGATGATACCAAAACAATTATTGATCGCATGCTGGAGTCGCGTACAGCTCTTGCCTATGGTGGCAGTTTCATCTCCTATGAGTTGTGCGATGGGTTCGCCATGCGCAAACTGGATACCACCTGGATTATGCGTGGCCCCTACTGGTTGCGCAATTCGCTTGACCCTGATGGCGGTGAAGTGGTGGATAACATCGCGAAGAAATTTGGCGTTGAGGTCATTCATGGCGATGAGATTACAGAGGTGGTACCCCAGAATGGCGTTCCAAGCTATGTGAAGACGAAGCAAGGACGCCAAATTCAGGCAGATGTCATTGGCATTGGCCTGGGTATCAAACTCAATACAGGTATTTTGCGGCAAACGCCGGTTGAGATACACCAGGGCATCGTTGTCAATGAATATCTGGAAACCAATATCCCCAATGTCTTCTCAGCAGGCGATGTCGCCGAATTCTTCGATCCCACTATCAACGAACACCACACAATGGGGACGTGGGATAACGCAATGGCACATGGCAAAATTGTCGCTGTTAATATGGCTGGTGGACACGAACCTTACGTTGATGTACCAACGTACACCAGTCCATTATTCGACGTGAATATTGCTGTCGTCGGCACTGCAGAATCCAATAATCCCGAACTCCATAACATTTCTCGTCGCGGACCCGGTGAGAAGGGTAACGAGAACTACCGCAAACTCTTCTTTCGCGACAATAAACTCGCCGGTGTTCTCATGATCGGCAGTCCAAAGGGGCGAAAGAAGTTAGTAGAGATTGTCAAAAACCAGCAGGTTTTTGAAACCGCCGCAGAACGTGAAGCGTTGTTAGAATTGAAATAGTTCAGATATCTATGGGCTATGTCAGTTCGTATGCAGTGAAGCAACGAAGCTATAGTACTATTCTGTGCTATCTTGCTTGACGGAAAATCACGATTAGGATATCTTTAAGAAAGAGTTATGAAATTAGCGCGTACCACTATATTTAGCTGTACGCGCTATACCTGAAAGAGGTTGAGGAGGTTTTGTGGCGACACTATGTACAAGCTGTGGAACACCCCTGCGGGAGAATGCGAAATTTTGTAATAACTGTGGGACGTTAACGCCGTCACACCCATTTAGCCCCAAAGCTACGCCTTCTTCGAATAGCGTGCAGGCACCTGCCAACGGGCGTTCTGATAACACCAGGCCTGCTCTGCGTGAACAAATCGCCCATCTTCCTCAAAATACTGCTCGCCCAGTACGGCGTTTTGTGCAAGGTGAACCCCCTTCGTGGATGAGCCGTCTCGATGATGATAATAGTAATGGTAATAATAAACGCGCATCATCCGATAGATACGATGCTGATAAAGCTCCTCAACTCGATTTTCCCGTTCCTGAGCCGTTGCCACGTCCTAATAGCCCAAATAGTTCTCGACGTGAATTGCGTGTGAAAGTGTGGCAGCAGGAAGAACCAATTTCTTCGCCCGGTTTGCCCAGACAGGATTCAGATGCTTTATTGGATAGAGCAATAGATGATTTGCCAACGAGTCCTCTTGTTGCCAGTTCCTCCGCTGCGCCTGCATCACTCAACTCAATATCCGCGCCAACTCGCTCTGAGCAAGATAGACGTCTTGATGAACTGGAGCGTATGGATACTGCGCATCTCGCGGCCCCTGCTCCTATGCCATTATCGCAGCCCGCATCGCAACCGTCACAAGGGAAATTTGACCAGTCGTTTGCTCCGGCACAACAACCAGCATCATCTTTAGTTCGTGGTACATTACCAGAAGCAGCAACGCGGCACAACGAACCAGCATTCTTGCGTCCCACAACCCAATCTGCCCAAAGCAATATCCTTGCATCTCGTGTCGCACAGAGTCAACCACTCAAGCAAACATCATCCTCGTCGGCTCCAGCTACTATTGCTCAGCGCAAGCAGAAGCGTAAACCGCTCGTGCTTGTAGCAGGATTACTGGTGATACTATTAATCGGCGCAATAGGCGTGTGGGTAGGCGTGTTTCATCCCTTTAGTGTGCCTGCCGTCGTGCAATCGCAGCAGAGTTTTTCGAATAGCCAGCTTGCCTTCTCCGTGCAATATCCCAGCGGCTGGACTACGCGAGTAGATAACAGTTCATCCAGCGCCTTTTTTGCCGACAGCAGCAATACTGCGCAATTCACTGTTACCGTTTCCGCTGCCAATGGCAAGGATGCCGGTCAATATGTTCAGCAATTGGCAAATCAGTTGAAGATGACGAGCATCAAAGCTGGAACTCCGCTTTCATTTGGAGGTGCGTCATGGCAACAAGTGCAGGGGAACGCGCTCTTCAGTGGAGCAAATTATAGCGAGACAATCCTGGCAACCGTGCATAATAACCAGCTCTATACTATTATCCAGGCTGCTCCACAATCAACCTATACGCAAGAAGAACAAGTTGTTTTCTCCACAATGCGTGCATCATTCAAATTTGTCTAATATGTTGGGGTTAGTATAGTATGACTCGCGCAGTAGATGGCCTCTATTTAATGACAGGCAAGCAGAAAAGCACTCAATCACGTTTTGTGCATGAGTTGGAAGATAAAGTCATTATATGGGAGGTATGAGCAAGTTGATTGCACAGATAGGTACAACCAACTTGCTCAAGCGAAAATCCTAAAATCTCACAACCACTTTCCCCTGTCCTGCTTTCACCCTCTCCCTCAATACCCGTGAGCCGACTTTTACCACCACTTCGTACCACTCGCGTTGTGGCTGGTAGTTATTGAATTGCTCCTCAATTTCTACGGTGACGAAATCTTCGGTGACGCGACAATTGACGGATGTTTGCGCGAAAGCTCCGTTGCGGTAGGCTTGCGAGCTGCCATCGTCCTCGTAGAGCGTGTAGTTTGCCAGGCCATCGGTTGCCATGTAGCAGGTGAAGGTGAGTGGGTCGGTGGGAAGTTCGTTAGTATATTGCATGACGGGGCCACCGGGCAGAATACTGTTGCCGCGAATCAGCAGAGGCCACCTATCAAGCGGCGCTGGAATATCGCTCCATCCTGTGCCTGGATACTCAGCCCCTGTCCAGTAGTCGAACCAGTTCCCTTCAGGGAGGTAGACCGGGCGACTGGTGGCACCTTGTTCGTAGATGGGTGCCGAGAGCAGAGAATCACCTATCAAGAAGGCATCCTGTACATCACTCGCCACTGCATCCTGTGTGTAATGATAGTAGAGCGGGCGTATCACCGGCGTACCAGTGGTTGAAGCTTCATGAAACAGGTCGTACAGGTAGGGCATAAGCTGGTAACGCGCCTCAATCGCTTTGCGGTACGCACTTTCGTAGGGTTCGCCAAATGCCCACGGTTCCTGAAGTTGATTTCCTATAGCGTTATGGTTGCGGCAGAACGGCATGAAGGCACCAAGTTGCGCGAACCGTACCAGTAACTCGCCATTGCTGTTTTCCCAGAAACCGCCGATATCCATGCCGACAAAGGGAATACCGCTCATACCCATATTCAGGCACATCGGAATAGCCATCAGAATATCAGCGTAGCGACTCCAGTTATCGCCTGTCCAGACGGCGGCATACCGTTGCACCCCGGCGGTACCCGAACGAGTCAGCACAAATGGACGAGAGTCTGGGCGCAGTTTGAGCAATCCCTGATATGAACTACGCGCCATTTCCATGCCATAGGCATTGTGATAGAACTTGTGGAGTTGTGGCGGGCCATCCAGGCTGGTAGGATTGTCACCGCCAGCGACATGCAATACATCCTCATCCATTGTATTTGATTTGATACTCTCTGGCTCATCCGGCACCATCATATTTGTCAGGGCGGGTTCGTCCATGTCGTTCCAGATACCATCTACACCTTGATTAAGAAATGCTTCGTAGAGATTGCCCCACCATTTCCGTACCCGATCCTGTGAGAAATCAGGGAAATAGCAAGCACCCGGCCAGACATTCCCTTTAAATGGCGTGCCATCGGGGTACGTACAAAAGTAGTTGTTTTGCATAGCTTGCTGATAGACGAAATAGTGGTCGTCAATTTTTGTGCCGGGATCAACGATAGTGACAAGATGTATACCTTGCTCATGCAGTCGCTGGTTCATCTGCTCAGGATGGGGAAATGTTTCCGGGTCCCATGTAAAGTTGCGATAACCGTCCATATAGTCAATATCGAGCCAGATGGCATCTGTGGGATGGTGGCGTTCTCGAAATTCATGCGCAACCTGAAGAACTTGTTCTTGAGAGGTGTAGCCCCAGCGGCATTGATGATGACCCAGTGTCCAGCGGGCAGGTAGCGGCATATGTCCGGTGAGTTCGGTATACTGGCGCATCACATCGGCTGGCGTGGGACCGGCAAAATAGTAGACGGTGAGGCTATCGCCCTCGACTGTCAGAGTGGCATCATTGGCATTCGTTTTGCCAAAATCTACATCTACACGTCCGGTATGGTCGAGCAGCACTCCGTAAGCCCTTGCATCACCTGTGCGCAAGCCAAGATAAAACGGCATCGAGGTATACATGGTGATAGTGTTGACATCGTGTCCTTTGTGGGGATCAATATTCCAGATGGGGAAAGCTTGCCCGCGTTTATCCATACTGCCAGTGCGCTCACCCAGACCAAAAATACGTTCTTCACTGTCCAGTGAGCGTGTCAAACGGATGGCATCTGGCGAAAATGAGAACTCATGCAGGTAAGGCTCTAAGAGCGCGCGTGCCTCGGCATCCGCAAAAAAGTTGGGCCATTGCTCATCACCTTTCGCGACAATCCATGAGTGATAGGGTAAGGTGCCAGGCATGTTATCTACAAGTTGATAGCGTGCCTCATCGAAACGCGGGTTTCGCTGGAAACGAACACGGACAATTTCTCCGCCAAGTAAAGCACCTGTCAGCAGGCCATTGCTTGCTTGATTCTCTTGCCCGTCAATGTTCCAGCTATGCTCACGTCCGATAGTTTCCCTGTACTGTACTTGTGTAACTGATGTAAACACTGAGTGATCCTCTTTCCTATAAGACATTGAACTCTCAACCAGAATGGAAGATAAATTTATAAACCTCCATATAATCTTAACAGGTTGTCAACCATAATCATACCACCATCGGGTTATTCTATGGTCGGGGGATAAATACGAAATGGGGGATGTCCTGGGGGGGACATGAATTGCTGTATGTTATCCTTTCCAGACGGATGGAAAGGAGTGGCCTGGGGATACATGGCTGCAGGCAGAACATAAGGCCAAACGAAATCAGGCAGTTCTGGTTGATGCAGGAATGAGACCTTTTGAAGGCTACTCTCTAGAAGTGTTATGAGAGCGAGGAATGAACCATAGCGTCCTGGGGGGGGCAGATAATGGACTATTCCAAACTCGACGCACTTGGCTAATTCGGGGGGGACAATGCGGGAGATCAAACGATCTCCCGCATTGTTTTTCCCCAATACTTTATTGCCGGTGTATTGTTTTGAGAACCTCCGTATCGTGAATGAGTTCGACCCAACGGTCAACATCTGCCTCACGTTGTGCCTGGAGCATGTCAAGTTGTTGTCGCAGCGCCTCCGAAGTCAGCACGCGCTCAGTGAGAAGGCTGTATAAGCGATTGACGAGGTCGGCGAATATTCCTGGCATGGTGCCTGGCGGAGCGTCTAGTCGGTCGCTGTCAAATACCTGCCGTACTTCCAATTTGTCCAATTCATAGCGGAAAAGGTGGGCGATGCGCCGTTTGGTGCTTTGTGCCAGTTGTCCGCAAATCACATCCAGGATTGGTCCCATCAATTGGCGTGCTTGCTGGATGATATCTTCGGGATTCCCGGCTGTGGCAACTAGCCGGTAGAGCGCCCCCACTGCCGGATCATCCTTAGCGGGGGCATATTTTTCCTCGTTGAGCAATTCGCTCATTGTCACATACAGGCAAACATCGCGTGCTTTCTCACGGATGCTGCGTTTGAGCTTGCTATAAGCTTTCTCTATCTCGTCCAATTCGCCGCCATATTCGCCAAGCGCCACGTGGTTGATATCAAGCGAGCCATCAATCTCTTCCTTATGCGCAATCGGAATGAGGAATGCCTCTGCGAGTGCGCGTGCTGGCTCGTTCATTTCACGCTCAAGGGCGGCGCTAAAATTGGCACGCAGTTCTTTAATCAGACTCCAGCCATCAATATCTGTCCAACGACTACCTATTTCCATCGCCGGAGATTCACTCTGTGTGCGGTTGCCAACTTTGATAAAGTGGTCAAAGTGACCTTGCAAGATCCGAATCTTGATGCGTCGTGCGGCACGATCATGTGCCATCATCAAAGCTGAGTGAAATGGACTATCCTGTGTGTGAATAACCGAGTCGAATTGTGTGAGGGCGTAATGCCAGGCATCGTGCATGGCGTTGGTGCGGCGCTGCAATTGCTCAAAGCGCGTCGCCCCGCGTTTGCTCTGCCGCATGTTCATTTCGTGCTGAAGCTCTTCCAGGTCGCGACTATTCACGCCCTGTGAATTTAAGTGTTCCCAGCACAGGTCTTCTAGTTGTTGCAGTGCCATCGCCATTTGAGTTTCTGCCTGCTGGAGTTGTACTTCGTAGCGATTGCTCGTCAAAAATGTTTGCAAATCCCCGATCAATTCCGGCAATCCGCTAAAACGTAGCATCGCATTGTGCTGCTTCGGGGTCACTTTGGCAAACTCTTGTGCCGAGGCCGATGCAGGCAGTGTTGAGTCAATATGTAACAGGTCGGGGTAGACGCTGAGAATACGTCCCGCATACTCGCGCCCTTCCTGTTGACGGTCTGTGTCAAGCTTCTGCTTCTCAAGACCCAGTGTTGCGAGCAATGCGTCAAGCCCACGAATGGAATAGAAGAAGTAGCCATTGCCCGGCCCATGATGATGATAACTGCTGTAATTTGTTGGCATTATGCGTAAAAGCGGCCGCAGACTACCCATCGCCTTTTCTAAGCTGGCTGCTGAATTAATCTCGTCCCAGTGCGTAACCGCAAGCATTATCATGCGGGCCGCAACTTCAGGAGACCTGTCCTGAACTACTTTGCGCCGCACCTGTTCAAAAATGCGCTGAGTTCGGTCATCGTCGCCAAACCGGTTGTTGCCGATAACCAGCACAACAGCATCCACCGTATTCAATTCCTGGTGCAAAATGGCTTCATGCCGTAATTGACCTGCTGCCCCACCGGGCAAATCTACCAGTACGCTGCCCGGAGGTAATAGTGAATGTTCTCCTGCGTGGAGCGTGTATTCAACATGGTCTATCAGGCGAATAAGTCGAGGCTCCACGCTGTCGCGGGCGGGTTCCTCAATATACAGGCTGCTCTCCTCTTTCCAACGCGGGCGTGGCACGACTTCAATATGTGGTTCGTCGTCTATGAGGTAGTGTTCACCAAACGCCTCACTGGCTTGTAATAATATCGTCAGTTCAGTCGCATAGGACTCGCGCAACCGTGCGTTAGATGTCTCTTGAATAGCCCGTTGCGTTTGTTTCAACAGGCCGTCGAATGCTCCGCGACTTAAGAAGTGCACACGCATTTCTTCTGGTTCATGCTCTCCGCACAGGCGAACTCGCGTGCATACTCCGGTGACAGCGCCGCCAGCTAGCCGTGGAAAGATATCCTGGCCGAGCATTGCCGCCAGCAAGGTACTTTTTCCGGCACCCGCATGCCCAATCAGTTTGACGGCATATTCGCGGGTGAAATCAAGTGCGCGGGCGGTTTCCGCGAGGTGATGACGTAATTTGAATGACCGATCAGATTCAATCTGTTGCAGCTGCGGGCGTTCAAACAGTTCAGCGCAAGCACAGGCACGTTGCAACTGTTTTTTCCATGCGAGGAGCTTCTGCATTTTATCGGGTAAACTCGCGGGAAAATAACGCTCTATGTGTGTTGATTGTTCCTGCAAGTGGCGCAAAAGATGCAGAATTTCGCTGGGAGCAGCAGGAAGGCGAGCTACATCTGAGGTTGTAATACCGCCAGTCGCTTCATCGCTGTCTTCATCTTCAAAGATATACTCATCCTCGTCTTCGTACACTTCCTCAATGTGAGGTCCAGAAGTAGCACGTGTATGGTTACGTTGTGTGTGTTCCGGCTGAAGTGAGGGTTGTAGTTGTTTGCCACAAATGTTGCAGAATTCGGCGTCAATACGCACGACATTATCACACTGCGGGCAGGTGGTGAGTTGTTGTGGTTGGGTGGTATATTGCATGAGTGCTACAGAGTATCCCTTCAACAAAATTTTGCCTCATTGATGGGATGATGATAGCACAAAGGCCGATTGATAAGCAACAAATCGGTAATGATGGTTTACAATTCGTTGACACCCATTTGTGCCAGTTCGCGCTTTAAGTGAAGTAGTCCGAGGCGCATACGAGCCTTGACAGTGCCGAGGGGAATCTGGCAGCCTGCGGAAATCTCCGAGTGAGTCCAGCCCTGGAAATAAGCGAGTTCAATGACCATACGTTGCTCGGTCGGAATGTTCATCAGCGCTGAGCGTACCTGGGCGCTTTGCACGGATCGCCATGCCTCGTCCCACACATCGGGAAAGGCCATGCGTTCATCCTGTTCTACTTCTTCCCATGTGGTTTCTTTCATCGTGGAACGTCGGCGCACTGCCCGTAAATAATCAATGGTGCGGTGATGAACTATTGAGACAAGCCAACTATGTACCGCACCTGATTGTGGAGAATAGGAAGTGGCGCGTCGCCAGACGGATAAAAATGCTTCCTGGATAAGGTCTTCCGCTATCTGGTGATCAGCTACCATACGATAGGCCAGTGAATAGAGTATGCGGCTATAACGCTGGTAGAGCGGTTCTATTGCCCATGCTGCTCCGCCAGCGATAGCGCTGATGAGTGCTTCATCACTTAAATCATCAGTTTGAAAAGAAATTGACCCGGAAAGCTGTTGCGGCCCCGGTTCATTTTCACCTGGTCGTTTCATTGTAACCCTCTTATCTGTTCCTTCTAATTACAGTACGTCAAATAAGTTCATTCAGATCATCTTTTGCATTGTTTTTGTTACCTACCATCGGAATGTTGTCGAAAAAGGATAGAATCTGCTACTATGGAGGCATCATCATTGAGAGCGAGGTATGAATGTCCATGAGTGAGAGTTTTCCCTGTTGGTTTCCAGTACAAATTCGATTTCGCGACCTGGACCCTTTGGCCCATGTCAATAATACCGTCTACTTCACCTATTTTGAGGAGGCAAGAAGCTTCTATTTTGACCAACTCCATCCCTGGTTAGATCAATGGCCCTCGCGAGAGGAGCATCAAGAGGTAGAAAGTATCGTTTCACACCCACCGCACAATCCGCGCATTCAGACACGTCCCAATGGAAGTCATTATGGCTTGCTCGTCAAAGAGGTAACATGTACCTACATCCTTCCTCTGGTGCGTTCCGATAGCATAGAGATTGGCGTGCGCGTTGTTCGCGTCGGGCGTACCAGTTTCTCTATGGAACATCAGATACGCGATAGCAACGAACACGAGCGCCTTTTCGCAGCTGGCAAATCGGTTATGGTCTGGTGCAACTATCTCACCGGGCGTCCGCATCCAGTTCCTTCCTCCTTGCGTTTTGCCTTTGAACAAATGGAGGGGCATTCTCTGTAATCCAAATGTATTCCCTTGACGTAGTATAGGATGGTATCGGGTTATATAGGGGGGATTACGGTAGAGTTGGCGATTTAGAAGTACGCGCTCCATACTGCTAGTTGTCTCTACCGTTCTAGAAAACCTTTGGGGCGGATACCTATTATGATAAATCGCAAGACGTTCTGTGTAACGTACCTGCGAATGTATAGAAAGAAGAAGGTCAGGAAACAATACATTCAAGCTATCCTTGAACATTTTAAGACATCGGAGGCAACTTTCTACCTTCTTCTCTGGTCCTGAGAGAAAGGCCCCGGCGAACATTCGCCGGGGCCTTTCTCTTTGTGTCGTCAGTGCCAGCACCCCTGTTTTGGCTACTTGTGGTATGATGGGGGCGTACTATTTTCATGCATATTCATGCATAATTTCCCGTGGATTTAAGCATTATGGAGCGTGGAGATTTTTGCGCTTAATACAACAAAATGGAAAAGAATGAGCATAAAGCGCAGAGCTCGTATTTACCTCGATGAGGATGGTAGAGATGGTTCAGTATGTATGCTCAAGAGGAGGGGTCTATGGAACTTTCGCTGCGCCTTGACACATTGGGCCTGGTCGAAATGCGCTATTTACGCAGTCGGGACCGTTACCGCGATTGGCCGGTCTTTCTTTTGCACGCCGCGTCTCGTCAAGCACGTGTGATGGCGTATTTGAATCGTGATGTGGCTGAACAATTGCATCAGCAGATATTACTCGTGGAAACAACGGTGGGTATTGATGAGGACGACGATGATGACGATGAGGAACTGGATGATGACAAGGCAGAGCATAAGGACGAAATGAGGAGTGCCGAGCGGGAAGGTAGTAATTTCTCACCAGCCCTCGCCCAGGCACTGGATCAGTTAAATAAATTGGCGCGTCAACGCCTGCCTGATGGTTCTCCTACAGCAAGCAGCGAACTCCCGCCCGTTAGCGGTGGGGTGCCTGCCGAAACCGAACTTACCGAGGGTGAAGAAGAAGATGCATTGGAGCAACTTCAGGATGCCTTTGTCCAGATGATGGAAGTTGTACGTGAGTTGGCCGAGGAACTTTCCACCGATGCGCTCAAATTGACTGGCCGCTTTCGTTGCGCCCGCACTAATATCGAGTTTATTCAGGCTGAAATTGAAGATGATGACGACGAAAGCGACGACGATACTATTCATATTCGCGATGCAGATGGCGGCGTTGAGGTGGAAATGGAAGTTGAACTGGTAATGGTATTGCAGTTATTCGAGGAAGGGCGCTCCAGGCCAGACGATTTGCCCGCCGTCGAATTGCAACTTGATGTGGACGACTTCGAACGTTTACATGAGACTCTCGATGCAGCTCTGGAATATGAGCGAAAGAGCCATCGCCGCAAATAATGTTCCTGTAGTGACACTGGTCGCAAAGCATAAGTACTGTAGAATTTGGAGTATGGAATTTATGACACGCTCAATTACCATCGAGGACCTGAATGCTATTTCGTTTCTTAGCAAACCGCGTATCTCACCTGACGCACAGCGCGTTGCCTTAGTCGCCACAACTATTGACGAACGCAAGCATCAGTATCGCTCAGCAATTTGGATTGCACAAAGCGACGGCACATATTTGAAACGTTTCACCTCTGGCAAAGCAAAGGTAAATAACCCCGTCTGGTCGCCAGATGGGCGCTGGTTGGCCTTTGTATCTGAACGCGAAGGTGAACCTGTTGGCAAAAATGACAGCGAAGAGAAAAAACGCAGCAAAGGAAAACCGCAAATATGGCTTATCCCCACAGACGGCGGTGAAGCGCGGCAACTTACCTTTATGCCACATGGTGCTGCTAGCCCCGTCTGGTCGCCCGATAGCCAACGCATAGTCTTTTGCGCCCCTGTCGGTCCGCTTGATGAAGAGGATGAGGATGGGAAACCACTGCCGAAAGCACGTGTGATAGATCAGCTCTGGTATCGCCTCGATGGTGCTGGCTACATCTACGAATGTCGCCAGCACCTGTTTATGCTTGATGTAAACAGTAGTGGTGAGCCGCAGCAATTGACCGCTGGCGATTGGGACGACGGCGACCCGGCATGGTCGCCTGATGGCACACAACTGGCCTTTACTTCCAGTCGTGAAGAAGATCGTTGGCGTTTGCCGTGTTCAGATGTCTACACACTCTCGCTTGCTAATGGTATGGCAGGCGAAGTGCGGCGCTTAACCGATGGCACACTTTCATGCGGTGTCCCTTCCTGGTCGCCCGATGGCAAAACTATCGCTTTTCTCGCAGCACTAAAGTTGCGTTCCGCGAACCATATTGACCTCTATACCATCGCTGGTTCCGGTCAAGGTTCGCCCCGTTGCCTCACCACCGAATTTGAAGGTTCGTGCATGGACTGGACGAATAGCGATATGAGCGACGACCATTTGATGATTCCTCCGGCCTGGTCGGCTGATGGGAAAACGCTTTATGTGTTGGCGGCGCAACGTGGCGCGTCGCGTGTTTTTGCCGTTCCATCCACAGGCATAGGCAACCAGATTGCGATGCTCACACCCGGCAATGTTCATGTAATGGATTTCAGCGCGAGTTCAGCAGCGAGTAGATTGGCGCTGCTCATTGAGGACCCGACCCACATTGGCGAAATCTTTCTCTGTTCAACGACAACCCCTGGCGAATTGCAGAAACTGACAGGTTTTAACGATGCATTGCTGCATGAGTTGGTACTCGCAACGCCGGAGTACATGCCTTATACCGGCGCTGATGGCTGGCCGATGGACAGCTGGATTATGAAGCCGCAGGATTTTGATCCGGCGAAAAAGTACCCACTCATTGTAGAGATACACGGCGGCCCGAACACGCAATATGGCTATGGTTTCTTCCACGAGATGCAACTGCTTGTAGCTCAAGGTTATGTCGTTCTTTACACTAATCCCCGCGGCAGTTGTGGTTATGGGCGCGAGTTTGCCCTTGCAGTACGCGGTGATTGGGGGACAAAAGATTCGCTTGATATTATGGCAGGCGTAGATGTGTTGCTGCAAAAAGGCTATATTGACGAGCAGCGCATGGGCGTGACTGGCGGCAGTTATGGCGGCTTTATGACTAACTGGCTCATCGGTCACACGAACCGGTTTAGCGTCGCTGTCACCGACCGGTCCGTCACCAACCTTGCCTCCGACTTTGGCAGTGGCGACTTTGGCTGGACTTTCGCGGACGACGAGCTTGAAACGACTCCGTGGGACGACCTCGACCGTTATATGCAGCATTCTCCCATCAAGTATGTCAAAAACATCCAGACGCCCTTGCTCATCATTCACAGCGAACAGGATTTACGCTGCAACATCGAGCAAGCCGAGCAACTCTTCGCTTCCCTCAAATACATGGGCCGTGAAGTCCTCTTCGTGCGTTTCGAGGGCCAGAGCCACGGCCTCTCCCGTGGAGGACATCCGAAATTACGGCTGGAACGATTGAAGCATATTACAGGGTGGTTTGAGAAGTATTTGAAAAGCGGTGTGTGAGTAGGCAATGCCACGCATGGGAAACGCATATAACATCTCCCGGAGGTGTTATATGCGTTTCCCATGCGTGGCATTGCCTATATTGTTAATCTATGGCTTCAACATCCCAATCTTATTGCTCCCCGCCTCAGTAAACCATATTGTGTGATTACTACTGACAACCAATCCAAGCGGCAAACTGGCACTTGTAGGAATGGGGTAGAATATGAAGCGTTTGCCCGTCACATTGAGACGAGCAATCATGTTTTCTGCCGACACTGTTATCCATATCTCGCCCGTTTTACTGATAAATAGCCCATAGAGGCCGCCAGCTTGATTACCAGTAAAGGGAGCATAGTACGGCGTAAAGATGCCTGTAACAGGGTTGAGGCTGAGTAAGAGACCATCGTTAAAGCTGGTGGCCCAGATCATGCCATGTGCGTCACTGGCAATTTCCATCAGTTGATTGGCTGCTATCTGCGGGGTAAACGTGCGCATTTTGCCTGTGTTGGGGTCAAAGCAGATAATATGATCGTTAGTTGCCTCTGTAACCCAGATTTTGCCCTGTGGGTCAATCGTGATCCCGTAAGGGTCCAATGTCTGCACCGTCTTTTGAGCATCCAATGGGAACTGTTGTATCAAGCCAGTGTGAGGATCGAGATGTCCAATTGAGTCTGCATTTAACTCGGTAAACCAGATGGTGCCGTGAGCATCAATGGCGAGATCGTTGGGTGCGCTCGGTAGATGCATCATTTTACCAGCATGATTTGGGTCAGATACCGTGAGTGTTGGCAATGGGTACGTGTGGTACTGTCCGGTAGTGGGAAAATAATGTCCAATATAGTTGGCATATTGCTCCGCGAACCAGATGGTGTCGTCAGAAGCAACCTGTATTCCCATGATGCCAAATTTGCCACCAGGAGGTATCATCTGTTTGAAAGTGTGTGTTTGCGGATCAAAGACGGCGAGAAAATTCTGGTTCATTTCGCCAAACCAGATGCGTCCCTCGTGGTCAATTGCCGGGCGCATCATTCCACTATCCGCCTGTGGTAGGGAATACTCCTGAAATTTTCCTATAGCCATAGTCTCTGGTAATGTTGTCGGTTGTGCCACTACTGGCGAGTTGTTTGTTGCAATGCTGCCTGTTGATGAAGAGGTTGTATTGCTACAAGACGCGGTGAAGAGTACGAGGAAGATCAAAAAGGGTAGCAGCAATAAACGTTTCATCGTCTTTTCTCTTGAGCATCATCACTCGGTGTGAACTGTGTCATTGTAGATAGACTCCGCGCATCCCATCGTCAACCAGATGCGATAGGCGGGCAGTCACGAGTGTATTTTGCCAGTTGTGTGACTTGGCATTGGGCAGGTTGTCCAGTTCGACACGGAGATAGTTGTCAGTCAAGCCTTCCCACCGACCGTGTTTACAATCCTCGAGCAGTACCTGCGTGGTTTCGCCCAGGAATTGCTGGCGGAAAAGGCGACTATGTTCTTCATTTAGCGAAAGCAAGCGGGCGCTACGAGCCTTTTTGATCTCTTCTTTGATATGTCCCTTCATGCGGGCAGCAGCCGTACCCTGGCGTGCTGAGAAGCGGAATACATGCGTTTTGGCGAAGCGCAGTTCCTCGGCAAGCTGATAGGTACGTTCAAAATCTTCGTCTGTTTCGCCGGGGAAGCCGGTGATAATATCGGTGCTGATGGCAATGCCGGGTACAATTCTTTTTGCCTCGGTGATGATTGTATGATAGCGGGTGCTATTATAGTGTCGCGCCATACGCCGCAAAATTGCATCCGAACCGCTTTGCATGGGCAGATGAAGATGGCGGCACATACGTGAATTTTTCCATAGCTCCAGCCATTCCAGGCGAAAATCTTCTGGTTCCAGCGAAGAGACGCGAATACGTGCTATCTCCGTCTCTTGTAATAACGCCGTGAGTAAGTCGCCGAGATCACGTTGTTCGCCGCCATCCGGGTGATAATCGCCGAGATGGATACCGGTAAGGACGATTTCCTGAAAGCCCGCCCGCACCTTGCGCTGTATATGCTCTACCACCGAGGTAATGCTGCGACTGCGCGAGCCTCCACGTACATAGGGAACAATGCAGTAGGTACAGCGATTATCGCAGCCATCCTGCACTTTCATCTGCACACGAGTACGCGAAAGTAACCTCAGCGGTGTATCAATGGTTGTTATACCTTGCATAACCAACGCTGAAGTGCGCGAGAGATTATCAGGCTGTGGCTCTTCTTCCGTAAAATCAAACTGCAATGGTTGGTCACTGCCGATATGTTGTGTATCGAGCGGCACCATGGGGAGCATACGGCCTTGCGGTAACGGTGATAGGTAATTGTCGCTTTTTCCCGTATGCTGTTCTTTGTTCGTTTCCCATTGCTCTTTGATTGCTGTGACCAACGAATCTTTGCCGCTATTGCCTACCACCAGATCAACGCCGGGCAGCGCCGCTACTGCTTTTGGATTTGCCTCCGCGTAGCAACCGGTTACGACTAAGAGCGCATCGGGATGTCTCCGACGAGCCTGGCTGATGAGCGAGCGCGAACTGCGGTCACCCATATGCGTTACCGTGCAGGTATTGACGATATAGACATCAGCGATATCGTTAAAGTCGCGTTGTGCAAAGCCTGCCGCGCTCATCTGTTCGCCAATAGCCTCGCTATCGGCCTGATTTACTTTGCAGCCCAACGTGGCAACTGCGAATGTCGTTTCTTCTATTGGATTGTTATGCATACTGTCTTACTAATCTTCTGGTGTCAAACAGACACAACTTCCCGAAATTACCCGTTTGATTATAGCGCATTCAGACAATGGATACTAGAAGGGAATGTCATGGAGTATGCCGTTTCATAGATACAACCCCTGTCGTAGTCGCTTCCTGTGTTCTCAGCCCATTTTCTATTTCTACGGAGGAGGTTACATTTTGAGGAGTGTTTTCTTGCGTCGTGGTTGTCCGTGTAGTGTCAGCAGGTATCACAACAGGGGTCTGTTGTGAAAATGTAGGATATGTTGCCATTGCTGGAACCTGTGCGTACTGCGTCGAAACTGTGTATATGGGAGTCTCAAGCAGCGTCTTCTGGATCATCGGTAGGACAAACATGACATTGGCGAGACCAAACAGCGTACCGGTGAGGACGCGCAGTTCCCAGGAACTTTCGCGCCAGCCGAACATCTGTGTCACCCCGTCCCAGGCCATCGGTAGGATGAGAATAGCCCATGCCCACCAGGGAAGGCCGGGCAAACGTTTTTTGCTCAATGTAAAGACGAGGCAACCAATGAACATAGAAGCATAGATGGACAGGTTGCGTGCGCACAGACCCAGTTGATGTCCAAAAATATAGAATGAGTGCGCCGGAATTTGCGCACAGATGAAGTGCATCGAGTAGAATAGCGGCTTGGAAATGGAATCAAGCCCTAAGTAGGAGAGAACAGGTATCGCAATAGCCGCCGCAACGACCAATCCAAGTATCGTTGTCAGAATGTGCGGCCAGTAATTGAATAGAAACTGACCAAATGCATTCATGCCGCGCTCAAGAGTATGTTTGAAATTGAGCAAAAAATGAGGATTTCTCTGTTGCACCTGTCCAATGTGTTGGATTGCCATAATCATTTTCCTTATGTATTATGTTCGTGATGAACGCATTCACGACCGTTGAAACGCTTTGGCGACATCTCGAAACTCGATACGTCCTTCTAACAGAGCGTTGGTATCATTGTTACCGTAATCAACGATAATCACCGGTATTCGATAACGATATTGCTCAAATAGCTCAAGATTACTCCGAATATCAATCTCCGTCAGTTCGTAGTCCACTTCTGCCGCAATGTCGTCGAGCATATCTCGCGCCTCTTCGCACAAATGGCAACCTGCCTTCGTATAGAAGGTCACCTGCGGCAACGCTGGTTTTTTCTCTCTACTCACGGAATCTGCTCCATGCACAATGCATACATCTTTCTTCTATCATACCATATGACGATAATAAGCAACAGTACCAGAAATTCAAGTTTTCTCAAATGTGCCATTAGCCCACCTATAATCAGGTATTATTACTGTTTATTTTCGGCTCGTTGTCCTGTATAATTTTTGCGGACGACATCCTTCTACATTGTTAAGAATTGTGTGTGTCAGGAGAGGGGAACATGACGCGGCAACAATTGTATTTTTGGACTGTTATATGCTTGTGTGTTTGCATTATTGTTTCTTGCGGCTCCTCCATAGCAGGTACCTCACTAAAATTAGTATCTACGCCGTCTGCGACCACGCAAGGGATATCTACTGCCACTATGCATACTAATCTGACCTCAACTGCACAAGTGTCGCCGACTCCAACAGCGGGTTCTCCAATTACATTAGATAATGATGATTGGCCTACTTTTTTACTAGGTGATGGCAGAAGCGGCTATAATGGTGCCGAGACCCATATTACGCCGCAAACCGCATCTAATCTTGCCTTGTACTGGTCGTATCATACCAATGGTGGTATTACTACCCAGCCTATTGTGGCGAAGGGTGTTATCTACTGGGGGTCATGGGATGGCTATGAGCATGCAACAACTCTGAAAGGCAAACAGCTTTGGTCAGCTTATCTGGGTGTTACAAGGAATGAAAATTGTGGCTACCCTTCTCTTGGTGTAGCGAGTACCGCAACCGTGGGTATAGTGACAATGAACAATATGCCAGTACAGGTAGTATTTGTTGCCGGGGGTAACGGATATTTTTACGCTCTTAATGCACTCAATGGAAAAATTATCTGGAGTACCCTGCTTGGTATTACGCCGCTACATTTTATATGGAGTTCGCCGCTTGTCTATCAAGGGAGCGTATATGAAGGCGTTGCTTCCCTCGGAGATTGTCCTAATGCTCAGGGACAACTTGTGCAGATGAATGTCAGCAATGGGCAAGTCGAGAACGTTTTTAATGTTGTGCCGGATGATTGCACGGGCGGCAGCATTTGGAGTTCTCCCACTATTAATACACACACCGGCGAATTGTATATCACTACTGGCAATGCCGGTAATTGTAATACCGGCGAAGCGTATGCTGTTTCTGTTATAGAGCTACATGCCGTAGACCTCTCGTTTGCAGGTTCCTGGCAAGTGCCACCATCACAATGGGACGTTGATAGCGATTTTGGCGCGACCCCCACCTTATTCAGTGCTACTATTCATGGTGCGGAGCTGCCGATGGTTGGCGCTATCAATAAGAATGGTGTGTATTACGCCTTTGTTCAAGGCGAGATTGGCAATGGTCCTGTCTGGAGTAGAGCCCTATCAAATGTGGTTGGCAGCATTGCCTCCAGCGCCTGGGATGGTGAAAGGCTCTATGTTGCCGGTGGCAATACAACTATCAATGGCACGTTTTGCCAGGGAAGTGTGAATGCACTCGACCCCGCTACAGGCAAAGTCATCTGGCAGCGTTGTCTGACTGACGAGCGCGAGCTAGCCCCAGTTACTGCTACACCCGGTCTTATTGTGGTCGGCGAAGGTCGGTTTCTATTGATGTTCAACGCAATCACAGGCAAAACGGTTTTCGAATACGAGGATACACACGAGGATTCGCTCTTCGACGGTGCGCCAACCATAGCGGATGGCCTGCTCGTTGTGGGAAATATGGATGGTTACCTATACACTTTTGCTCCTTATCAAGTAAGGAAGCCAGGATTACTATGACACTGCTTACGTAATCAGCGTATCATCTGCTTCACAAGCTTCATATCTTTCAACTCCCATATTTCGCCGCCAAAGCGCTGCATAAACCAGCGGTCGTGCGAGATAACGATAACTGGTCCGGGAAAGTGAATGATCGCGGCCTCAAAAGCCTCCAGTACATCCAGGCTGATATAGTTGGTTGGTTCGTCGAGCAGCAGTACGTTTGGCCCTGCTGCCATCAGGCGAGCGATTTCTAGCTTTCGTCGCTGCCCAACGCTCAATTGCCCCACGGTTTTGTGCATATCTTCGAGTCGAAACAGACCATACCCGATGAGCTTTGCCACAAATTCTGCTTCATACCCTATCTGTCCGTAGCGGTAGGTCTCCAAAACCGTCTTTGCCGGTTCAAGGTCCTGTGGTTCCTGCGGTAGGTAGCCGATACGAGCGCCCGGCGTGATATATATTTCGCCGGCATCAGCATGTTCAAGCCCCATGATGATGTTGAGCAATGTTGTTTTACCCGCGCCATTTGGTCCAAAGAGGATGATGCGTGCATTGGGAGCGATAGTCATATTGACATCAGAGAGAATACAGCGGTCGCCCCATTGTTTGTTGATATGATGAATGCGTATTACCTCACGTGATTGCATCGGCTCAGCGTTGAAATGGGAATTGACCCGAATCACTTCGGGTGGCTTCGGCAGCGGATCGGCCTCAATACGTTTCAGTTGCTCCTCGGCGGCGCGGATGTTGCGTGAGACAGTGCTATCCACACGCTGCGCGAAAAAGTATCTTGCATTCTTGTCGTTATCTCGTGGAGCGCGGTAGGTGTGTCCAACCTGTCGAGCGTTGACACGAATACGTTTGCGTAACTCTTGAATTTCTTCCTGTTGTCGCTCGTAATTCTCTTCCCATTTCGCCCGTTCGGCTGCTTTAGTCTGCACATAGACATCGTAATTGCCCTCGTAACGTTTCAAATGATGGTCATATTCCCCAATCTCAAATATCTGGTTGACTGCTCTATTGAGAAATTGCCGATCATGCGACACCATCAACATTGCACTGTTGTAGTGCGACAGGTAGTTCTCAAGCCAGGTTATGCTGGCGAAATCAAGATGATTGGTCGGCTCATCCAGCAGCAATACATCGGGCGAGCGCAGGAGTAATGTTGCCAGCCCCAGACGTGCCTTCTCACCGCCCGATAGCGTCTGTACGTCCTGTGTGCGCGGGAGGTAGGCGATATGCAAGCCATCCATAATGGTATCTATCTTATAGTCAAGCTCATAACCGCCTCTATCCTGGAATTTCGTCGAAACTGTGCCATATTCTTCCAATAGCACATCATACTGTTCTTGACTCGCGCCAGCCATTTTCGTCTCTAACTCTCGCATGCGCTCTTCCAATTGTCGCAGGTTGCCAACTGACTCAAAAATTAAGTCGTTGATCGTATATCCATAAAAATCAGGTGTTGTTTGCGGCAAATAGCCGACTTCGATGGAGGGTGCATAGGTATATGTACCACTGTCAGCCTCCTCCTGGCCCATCAAGATTTTCAGCAGTGTAGACTTACCTACACCATTTGAGCCAACAATGCCCACGCGGTCATTGTCGTGCAGTACAACCGATATATCTTGCAGGACAGTAATTGCTCCATACGATTTAGCAAGGTTGTGTGTCGTTAAAAGCATAAGCATACCTCATTTCATTTTATGGGTTATGCCGTATGCGAAGTTCAGGAAGTGTGGTCATAGCGTGGTGCAATTACGTGAAGCAAACATGTGAAACCTGCGTCAAAGAGAGGATGTGCGAGCGCGATTCAGGGAACATGAATGCTTGGCAGGAGGCGACACTCATGAACACGACATACGGCGGCGAGTACAATAATTGCGCAGTTCTTCATAACAACGCTGTTGTTCTTACCAGTATGTTGTGTTCAAGCGATCTTCAAGGGTGTCTCCATTTGTGTGGCTATAGGGTATCAGGGTATCAGGGTATCTTGAGCTAGTATATCTCATAAAGGCACGTAGGGTCAATAAAAAATGAGGAATTCCCTTTGTAATGACACCTTTTGACTATATTCTTTATAGAGAGGGAATGTTCCCTCTCTTTTTTTATTCCCATGAAACTAACTCCTCTTCCAATACGTGAGATTGTATGTCAGCATATCTTATGCCATGCCGCAAAAACAGCGGCATGGGAGATGACGGTTTTATCAGAACGGAGGAGTTACCATGTGTATCAGTTGTGGGTGCGGAAACCCTGATGACGATCATGGAGATGCACGCAATCTCACATTGAATGATATTGACCAGGCCGCCATAGCGGCTGGCACAACAAGGGATAAAGTCTTACAGAATATTATGGGTAGCGGTGGACAAAATCAGCAAAATAATTCAGAGCAATCGCAAGCAAATGATTCGTCCCAGCGATTTCGCTCTGCCGAGTCTCAGTATGATCAGCCCGTTATGCAAACAGGATATAGCCAGGAACAGCAACAGCAACCGGGAAGGATATTAGAAGGTGATGACGAAAAGGTTCCAGGGCAGAGGGTGCAAACGCCGGGAACACAGTCCGGTGGCGCATGGTCACAGGGCGACGATCAAACCAATTATCAGTCGCCTGACCGAAAAACGCCATCTCATTAGTAGAAGCAATAGCTTGATTCATGGCTGAAAGAAGAGAGGGAAAGCGATGCAAGAGCAGGTTAAAATACAGGAGATACCCGTCAAAATTTACCGGACATCCGACCGCTTGATGGTTGCTGCGCCCATGCCGGGGTTAGAGCCTGAAGATATTCTAGTAGAGATTACGAATACTTGCCATCTTCTATTGCATGGGCAGATACGTGGCCTACTCAAGGGTGATAACGATAAAGAATTGCTGGTTGACGAATGGAGCGTCGGCGGCTACTATCGCGACGTTGCTTTACCAGATAGTGTGGATGGTGAGCATACTAATGTGAACTATGGGAATGGAGTTATCGTGGTCGCTATGCCGCTCAGTGAGCGTACTATTCCAGCCCAACTTACGATGGATACCGTCGGCCCTGCACGTGGTGAACGTCTCGGCAATTCAGGACATGTGTAATGCCTGACAAACGTTGCCTTGACGTTGCCCTTCTCAATTTTGTATACTGCCCTTGTAAGAGAAACAGTGCGATGAGGCTCGCGTAACGTCTAACTCGATTGACTAATAGCTTCTATCTGTCAAAGATGCCTGTAGTGGATGTCATGTTTGACGGTAGAAGTTTTTTTGTGCGTAATGGGGCGCGAATAGTGCGATAAGATGTGCTATTCTATGGGCAAGCAATACTTGTAAGGAGGTTTCAGCGATGAGCTTGCTACGACAGGGAAAAGCACAGGCTTTGACAATGTATCTCGGAGAGTCCGATCAGTGGCAAGGGATGCCACTCTATGTTGCTCTGGTTCAATATTTGCGCTCGCAAGGTTGCGCGGGCGCAACCGTTACCCGTGCCGTCGCGGGATATGGAGTTGGTTCACGTTTGCATGAAAGTGGTGGTTTACATTGGTCATCTGACGCACCGGTGGTGATTCAAGTGGTTGATTCACCTGAGCGTTTGCAGCATCTTTTACCCGCCTTACGGGAGATGCTCGGTGGAGGACTCATCACATTACACGATGTTGAGGTTCTCAAATACACCCATGCGCGACCTCGAGGTCTCTCGAATAAGTTGCTTGTGCGACAAGTGATGGCGACAGCCATTACAACTGTGCAGCCAGAGACGCCAATTGCGACTGTGATTGACCTGTTGCTTGACGCCCAGTTTCGGGCATTGCCAGTGGTTGATGCGCAATCCCGGTTGCAGGGTATCATCAGTACCGGTGACTTGATTCAGGCTGATATATTACCCATGCGTCGTGGCCTGGTACGTACTGCATTGGAGTTGGACGACTCGACCGCCAGAGCTATTGAAACGCCATTGGAGCAGGCACGCCAGAGTGGACGTACTGCCAGAGATGTTATGAATCGAGAGGTACGCACTGTTGGGCCAAATCAATCTATCCGCGAAGCTGCGCAAATTATGCTTGAGACAGGTTTACGCAGATTGCCAGTTGTAGAGGCGAACGGCGTGATTGTAGGTATGCTTTCACGCGCAGACCTGTTGCAGGTTGTTGTCACCAGTCCATTGATGAGTCCGCACGCCAGTAGTGGAACGCAGACATTGCGTCGTACTCATTCCCAATCATTGATGAATATACCATTGCAACAACAGCCGATTGCGGAATATGTGAATAGCGATGTAGCGACAGTCGGAGAACTGGCCCCGCTATCCGAAGTGATAGATGCCTTGACAATCTCGCCTGTCAAACGGGTGATTGTTCTGAACAATAATCGTCAGGTTGCGGGCATTATTAGCGATGTAGATGTGCTGGCACGTATGCAAGAAGATGTGCGCCCAGGTTTGCTTAATACGCTCACCGGTTGGGCGCGAGGTAAACCAACACGTTTACCGACTACTGCGTTGCGTCACCAGGCGGGCAAGGCACGTATTGCTGCCGATATCATGAATAGAGATGTGGTGACTGTCACGGCGACCACCACAGTTCAGGAGACCATCGAACGCATGATCGTGACGAAGCGCAAAGTATTGCCAGTTATTGATACACAGGGACAACTTATCGGGGTCGTTGGACGTTCCGACTTGCTCCGCATACTTGTAGAGGAATAGCTTACCATATGACTGATAAGACGAATAAAGTCAATCTAACCAGTAGCAATTCATTGCCCAGGCCGGGTAAACGCATTCGTATTTTTATCGGAGAGGCCGAGCAATGGCAGGGCAAGCCGCTCTATCGTGCCATTTTGGAACAGGCCCAGCGTCAAGGCGTTGCCGGTGCCACTGTCATGCGTGGCATCGAAGGTTTCGGTCCCGAACATCATCTTTCGAGTGACCGTCTCCCTGATATTGCGGATAATCTGCCATTGATTGTAGAGATTGTGGAAAGCGTGGAAAAAGTGGAGCTTCTATTGCCCTTACTCGATAGTATGGTACAACGCGGCATGATTACCGTTGCTCCTGTTGAGATTGTGTACGCGGGGGGAGAGTAATGACGGTATTATCCTCTATATTTATACTCTTCGTCGGTCTGGCTGGCTCGCTGGGGGCATTAGCCCGCTATCTTCTGGGGCGGTACGTTGCGGAGCATATCAGTTCGCAATTCCCGTTAGGCACACTGCTTATCAACGTTACCGGCGCATTCATCATTGGTCTATTATTCACACTGACAACGCGCAATTTCATCAGTGTCCCGTTGCAGACAATTCTGGCAACCGGCTTTTTGGGCGGTTATACTACTTTCAGCACGATGAGTTGGGAAGGCGTGCAGTTAGCACGAGGGGGCAGTACTCCACTGAGCTTTCTCTATCTAGGCGGCAGCGTTTTGCTTGGATTGCTCGCCGCCGCGCTGGGTATGGCGCTAGGGTGGGGGCTATAATGTCAACAATGCCAACAATGTCAACAACGCTCTCGACTCGTCGGCGTATTCTCGCTGTCCTCAGCGGGGGCTTTTTTGGCACGATCACCCGTTATCTTCTTAGTCTAGCCATCCAATCCTGGCTCGGCAAAAACTGGCCCTATGATATCTTGATTATCAATATCACAGGCGCTCTGGCCCTCGCGTTAGTCACAACGTTAGCCGATGATACCGTACTGATTGGGCCAACACGCCGTTTATTTATCAACGTCGGTTTCCTCGGTGCCTATACTACCTTCAGCACCCTTACCCTCGGTGATGTACTGCTCTCAACCAGACACGAGTGGCTACTGGCTGCACTCTATCTCGTCGCCAGCATTATTGGCGGTGTGCTGGCAGTCTGGCTCGGCGATTGGCTTGGGCAACTTGGCTTGCGCCCCCGTCGCTACTTTGTCCAGCAAGCAAAAGCAACGGAACGTAAACGCACTTCCAGTCTGCCTGCGCTATCTTCTAATGGAGCGGTAAGCGAAACAAGCGAAACATACGTTGATATTCAAGACGATATGCTGTTACTCAACCACATTCCTGAAGCAGAGCTTCGGCAGGGGCATTGATTGGACTGAGTGAAATAGCAGTTTTAGGAGAGTCCTATCGAGCGAATGGTTCCGCGCCATCCGAAGGCAGAAACAAATCGTTGATAGGACTCTCATGTAGAAACACGTTGCTAAGCGGATAAACGTGTCTGAACCATAACTGTAGCTATACCCGCTATACCCATGCTCATCGTTGTACGATTGTGGCATTTCTGCTATGATGGTCGCATGAAAATGTGTGGAAAAGAAAAAAAGTTGAATAGAGGGTGCGACGCATGAATTTACAGGGGAAGCGCGTGCTGGTTATGGGTCTGGGACTGCAAGGGTCAGGCATGGCGGCGGCGCGTTACGCGGCGCAGCAAGGAGCGATTGTGCGTGTCACCGATATGAAATCGCCGGAGGTGTTGGCTCCAAGTGTCAAGGCACTGGCGGGTTTACCGGTAGAATTTATACTTGGTACGCATCGCGACGAAGATTTTCTCTGGGCCGAGATAGTGATTCGCAATCCTGGCGTGCCGCTCTCTTCACCCTATTTGCTTCTGGCTCGTGAGCATGGGGCCAGCATCGAGATGGAGATTGGCCTCTTCTTTCTTGCTTGTCCTGGACGCATTATTGGCATTACCGGCACTCGCGGCAAAACGACGACGACCACACTTATTTATAATATTCTGCGGGATAGCGGCGCTCATACTGTGCTGGGCGGTAATGTCGCCGGTGTTGAGACGCTTTCCCTTTTGCCGCAGATTACGCCGGAAACGCTGGTTGTGCTGGAACTGTCAAGCTGGCAACTTGAGGGATTAGCGCCTCACGCTGTCAGCCCATCCGTTGCTGTGATGACTAACATTTATCCCGATCACCTCAATACGTACAATGGCATGGAGGATTACGCAGCAGCGAAGACCAATATTTTTCGCTTTCAACATGCCGGCGATATCGCTGTCTTCAATTACGATAATCCCTGGACGCGCCGTTTTGGCGAGGAAGCAAGTGCGCGTACCTGGTTTACCAGCATTGCCCGCGGCGGTAGCTTCGCACGAGGCTCCAATGAACTGGTGCCGTTTGCTTTTACCAACACTCCTTTACGCGGGCGACACAATCTGGAAAATGTCTTGTTGGCAACCACGACAGCCCGCCTGCTGGGTATATCTGATGCTATTATTGCCTCCGCCGTCGAGCGTTTTTCTGGCGTTGCACACCGCCTGGAAGAAGTGGCGATGGTGCAGGGCGTGCGCTACGTCAATGATAGCACCAGTACTACGCCGGTTGCCGGGCGCGTGGCCGTCGAGGCATTTGATGAGCCAATTGTGCTGTTAGCTGGCGGCAATACCAAACACCTGCCGTTGGAGGCCTGGCCCGACGCGATTGTGCAACATTGCCGCGCTGTCGTGTTACTATCAGGTAGCGGCACCGATGAATTGCTTCCCGTGCTACAGGAGGCCGCGAGTAAATTAGGCGTCAGCGACCCTGTGCGTGGCGTGTATGATAATTTCCCGGCGGCAATAGATGCGGCGGTGGCATTGACACGCCGGGACGATGTGTTGCTCTTCTCCCCAGGCTTTACCAGTTTTGGCATGTTCCTCAACGAGTTTGATCGCGGTGATACATTTGTGAGCTATGTGCGAAAAATGGCATAGCGGTTAAGGTTCCTGCAAACTATCCCCTAAACGTCCTATGTTGTTAGAGAAATGCTGGCCGATTGAGTATACTGCGTTTGGTATATTTCTCCATTCATCAAAGGATGTCACTGCGTTTTATGCATTCAGTATGTTCAGAACAATTTGAGAGGCGTCAACGTCAATGGTTACGACTTACCATTGTCAGTCTCTGTTGTATGCTTATTGTTTCCGCCTGTCAAAATAGTGCAGGCAAAGCAACAACAGAAGGCGCTGGCAAGGCCGCGACCGCGCCTATTACATTGCAAATACCGCAGCAAAATGCCGGTTCGACAGCAACGCCGAGTGCGTATAATCCTGGCACACCACCGGGGACGGTACCCTCTGGCGGTGGTCGCATTCCAGCCATCTTTCCTCATTATTTCAGCTTTGGTGTGATGAACCCGCCTGGAGCAGCATCCGCGCTTGATGCACAGCGCAGCCAGAATGGTACTGCCTACACGTTTCGCTATCAATATCTTTCGGGTGGCGTCAATACCAATCATGGCTGGGAAGTGTGGAATTCACCTGCCGGGCAGTTCGCGACAAATTATATGCAGGAGAGCGCACAACATCACTATACTCCCACGTTTGTCTACTACGAGATTTGCCAGTCCAATGGAGCGCAACCAGGCAGCTATTGCAATGGACATGACATGCAACAAGATACGGCGAATATCAAAAATCCGGCAGTGATGAAGGCGTATTTTGCCAATTGGACGCTGCTGATGCAGAAAATAGCGGCGTTTGGCAAACCCGTACTGGTCGTGGTAGAACCCGACCTGTGGGGCTTTCTGGAAAAGGCGGCCAACGGTGGGGATGCGACGAAAATTCCGGCCAGTGTCAAATCGTCTGGTAATGCCGATGCGTCGGCCTTTCCCAATACTGCGCAGGGTTTTGCCTGGGCGCTATTGCATATACGTGATAAGTATGCTCATAACGCGACGCTTGCGCTGCATGCCTCAACGTGGGCAGCGGGCGATGATATTGCTACCAGCACTAACCCGTCCTTAAATGTCGCAGCCATAGCGAAAAATGAGGCGGCATTTCTCAATAGCGCCGGTCTCGTGGGCAATCCCTCCGGTGTCTCAAGTTGGGATCTCCTCTCAAACGATGTCGCGGATCATGACTCAGGGCAGCCAGGAGGACGTTCGTGGTGGGATCGTTACAATCGCACCTTCCCCAATTTTGCACGCTATCTCACCTATATCGGCTTGCTCAGTTCGGATGTACACCGGCGTGTGGTAATGTGGCAGGTGCCGATGGGCAACCAGTATTTCGATACGATGAACGATTCGTCTGGGCATTATCAGGACAACCGGGCCGAGTACATCTTAAACAATGTGACCAGTTTCGCACACACTGGCGTTATAGCCGTGCTATTCGGCCCCGGTAATGGCGGCACAATGAATATTGATACAATGGGTGATGGCATTACCAATCCCGCGCCTATCAGCACCTATGAATGCAATTTTTGCGATACCCATAAGAGCAGCTATCCCGATGATGATGGAGGCTACCTGCGCCTGTTTGTGGGGCAATACATGCGCCACCCTGTGCCAATTTCGTAGCTGGTTATTCCAGATAACCTAGTGCTTGCAGGCGTGCTTTGATAGTTGCGATTTCTTCATCCTCTTGTTCTAACTTTTCCCAGAGAGGTGTGATATACCCATATTGTTCGAGGTAGGCAAGGATATGAAGCGCACTGCGTTCGGGTGACTCAAGACTGGTGTTCAAACTGATTTCCACAGTTGTGGGTGGCTGGTAGACGCTTTCCCCAATTTCTGTATTGTTTCCCAATTCTTGCTGTCGCTGTAAGCGTGTTTCACCGGGACAGTGCAAGTAGATTTCTATAAAGTGGGAGATTTGTTCGCGTGCGTGAATGCATGCATCGTGATAGGGAGAGACGGCAGAGGCAATGGTGATGATGCCGTTGCGGGCAAGCAATGTGCAAATATAGGTAACGAAAGCATCATAGCCAGGGGTGTAGTTGTGTGAGTCTGTACACATATCCTCATCAATATGCAATTCGTGCTTGAGCCAGTGAGATAGGCTTTGCGTGTCTATGATTTCGACTTTGTAACCGCGTGCAATTAACGCTTTTTGCACCAGTTGGGCAATCGTTGTTTTGCCAGTGTCATACAGGCCAGTAAACCAGAGCGTGAAACAGGCGTTTTGGCCTGCCGAGATAGTTGACCAACCGGCCCAGGAATCCCATGAATGCTGGTGTTCGTTCTGCATCATGTTTGCCGCCCTTCCGAAAGTGAATGACTACGGTGATAGGACGTGAGAGGATAGCGTGTTTGTATTCCACCATACCGAACACTTCTCATTGTATCTTTTTGTGCTGTGTAGCGCAAGTTTGCACTTAATGTAACGCAACCTATTCAAGTTTTTTACCCTATCCATAACCTAAACTTTCCCACGGTGAGAAAAAGTGAGTGAATAGAGAATGCAAAAAATGTAAAGATGTGTAAAAATCGTATTACATGTATATAAACTCCTTCAAAGTTAGTTTGAGTTGCGGATTCGCCGGAAATTTGGTAAACTAACGGTGGTTAGGTAAAACGAAACTGATGTATACTCTGATAGGAGCGTATATGATACAGCCGTTAGTAACGCATGGCTGTAGTGAGACTCAACGAAGAGACTCAAAGGAGAGATACAAATCATGACCATGATGATGAGTAGAAAAGCCCTGGAAGAATATGGGTTGGTCAATTTAGGGAACATTAACTGGAATCTAACTCCCCCCGTTTTGATAGAACATGCACTGGCTCGCAAAGAAGGCGAGTTGGCGTCAAATGGCGCGTTTGCCGCTACAACAGGGGAACATACAGGACGTTCACCGAAAGATAAGTTTATCGTCTCAAACGAAGAATATGCGGCGAAAATCTGGTGGGGCGAGAATAACCATCCGATGTCACCGGAGAAATTTGACGTAGTGCGTAGAAGCCTCGCGGCCTATTTGCAGGGGCGCGATGTCTATGTGCTTGATGCTGCGGCGGGTGCCGATCCCGATTATCGGACGCCCATCCAGATTATCACGGAATTGGCATGGCATAATCTGTTTGCTCGCCAACTTTTTCTACGTATTGACGAGAGCGATGAAACGAGCAAACGTCCGGGTTTTACTATTCTGTGTGTGCCAAATTTTTTGACTGACCCGCGTACATTTGGCACGCGCTCAGATACCTCCATTATTATAGATTTTGAAGAGCGCCTCGCACTCATTGCCGGAACGCATTATGCAGGTGAGATGAAGAAATCTATCTTCACAGTACTCAATTTTATTTTGCCTGCCGAAGGTGTGCTGCCAATGCATTGTTCAGCCAATGTTGGCTCTGATGGTGATGTGGCGCTGTTCTTTGGCCTGTCTGGTACGGGAAAAACCACCCTGTCCGCCGATCCAGAGCGTCGTCTCATTGGTGACGATGAGCATGGCTGGGGAGACAATGGCGTTTTCAACTTTGAGGGCGGCTGTTACGCGAAATGTATTAACCTTTCGGAGAAATATGAGCCACAAATCTGGAACGCCATCAAGTTTGGTTCAGTGTATGAAAACGTCGTTCTGAATCCTGAGACCCGCGAACCGGACTACGACGACGACTCACTGACGGAGAATACCCGCGTCGCCTACCCCGTGGATTTCATTCCTAATGTGATTGAATCCGGTATGGGTGGTCAACCAACCGCAGTCATCTTCCTCACGGCAGATTCGTTTGGTGTTTTGCCGCCAATCTCGAAGCTGACGACGGAGCAGGCAATGTACTATTTCCTGTCAGGCTACACCAGTAAATTGGCTGGCACAGAGAAAGGTGTGACAACGCCAGAGGCAACGTTTAGCTCATGCTTCGGGGCAGCCTTTTTACCGCTACGACCAGGCGAATATGCCAACCTTTTGCGCGAACGTATCGAGAAGTACAATGTGCGTTGCTATTTGCTCAACACGGGTTGGTCGGGTGGCCCCTATGGTGTGGGGAGTCGTATCAACATCAACTATACGCGAGCGATGGTACGAGCTGTCATTAGCGGCGTACTGGACAACGCGGAGATGGTGACAGACCCTATCTTTGGCTTACATTCGCCGACCACTTGCCCCGATGTTCCCGGCGAGATACTAATACCGCGCAATACCTGGGCCGACAAAGAAGCTTACAATGCGATGGCTAGAGACCTTGCCGAGCGGTTCAAGAAGAACTTCCAGCAGTTCACGCTCCCTGGCGATGATATACGCTACGCCGGTCCGCGCTAATACTCTATTCGGTTGCTCAACACCGTACATTGTCCATAAAAATGGACAATGTACGGTTCTATTTCCAGAGTATTCTTGTATTCCAACCTTACATATGCCATAATACCAACTATCATATGGTTTTTTCTAAAGAGTCCTCTCAATATCCATAAAGCAGCGTTGGTTACTATCCCTTTGATAAGCATGAAGGGAGACGACGATGAGACAGAGCAATGGCACGGACATTTTAGGTGTCAACGACCCTCGTAGTGGCACAATGGGTATTCTTTATGCCTTCCCAGAAGATGAGCGGGCGAGCGTGTTGGCTGCTATTTTGACGCAAGAGAAGCTTGCCCGTCAGGTTATCGTCGTTGTATTACCTGCTCAAAATAAGGCATTCCAGCGTCCCATAGATTTTGATGGCCTTAAAAATATGCGGCGCACCATGAAGGCACAACTTATACTCATTGCCCCGCAAGGTTCAAGTCCAGCAGAATTTGCGCGTCAACGCCGTTTCACCACTTTCTCGTCATTAGATGACTATGCACAATCGTTACGCACAGGGCAACAAGTAATCCAGCCAGCGAAAAAGGAGTGGCCCTTTGGTCGCATGCCGCCATTTCATCGTTCCGAAAGCTTTCCCGCGTCACAGGTACCGTCGCTACCAGTGCCACAGGCAACGATGTCTCCCAATCCTCAGTCCAGCTCAACTGAACACGGTGATGTTGCTGTATCACATGTACAAGTTCCTTATGAGCATGATGCAGTTTCTGACAATCTGCAACAGCTACCCACAATGAATGAAGATGCTTTTCCTCATACCGGTGATATTCTGCAATCTCAGGGCATGGTAGCTCATACAGATGAACAATTGAACGTGGCTTCGCGAGATACTATGGATGAACAAGAAGATGTACCTGCGCACGATGCTATGGAGCCACCGGTTGAGATGCTTGAAAATAGCCCGCATACTCTGGATGATGTGGAGGAGGAACCAGACCTTGATAAAACGTTGCCCCGTAGTGGCATCACAAGTCGGCCATTGAAACCAGTCGTGGAGCCACAGCCAGTGATACTCACACCTCATCCATTCCGCATACCACACATGCCGCAAATACCGCATGGCAGCAGGAATGTGCAAGGTACTGCTCCGGCGGTTATTGCTAACGCTGTAAGGACAGGCGCACCCGGCAAGATTGGCAGAGCGGTTGGAGCAATCAATATATTCAGAACTCAGTTGAGAACCATGCGCAAACGCTGGCTTTTTGCGCTGCTTATCTTACTATTGCTGCTGCTCGTGGGTGGTGGAATCTATACTGCTTTCAGTGTGTTTGGCACTGAGGTAACGGCGACGGTAACGATTACTCCTGTGCAAGAAACATTGCAACATACCTATACTATTTCCGCACTCACCGGAGTTTCCAACGTTGTGCAATCACAGATAGAGGCACGTTTCCTATCCTCTACTTCCCCGGCGCAGTCTCAAACGATAGCGGCAAGTGGGCGTGGCACGGTACCCGCTACAGCCGCAACGGGAGTGCTGACGTTCTATAATCCTTCCTCGACTCCGCAATCTCTTCCTGCTAATATTCTTGTAACCGATGCAAAAGGGATAGAGGTAGTAACTGATGCGCCGGTAGTATTGAACGGTGCGACACAATCAACCGGGGGTAGTGCTACTGTTGGCGCTCACACCATACATACCGGCAGTTCAAGTAATATTGCTGCCAACGATTTTAATAACGTACTGTGTTGTGCCGGAGGTATTTCTGTATCAAATCTCGCCGCATTTACGGGCGGGCAGAATTCGCACATGTATTCCTATGTTGAACAATCTGATATTGATGGTGCGATAAATCGAATGAGCGGTATACTTGCTCAAAGTGCGCAAACCGGGGTTATGGGGCAGATTCTTCCTGACGAGCAACTTATCGGCTCAATTGGTTGTGTCCCTGCTATCAATACGAATCATATCGCAGGTGATAGAGCGGTAAATGTGACTGTGACCGTGACCGAAACGTGTTCAGGCGAAGTATATGACCAGCAGCAGGCCCATGCCACCGCCGGACAGTTGCTCAAGGTTGATGCTATGAAGAGTTTTGGCGCGAATTATGCATTGTTGGGCGATGTTACCACGACGATTATACGAGCCGGTTTACTCAATCCGGCAGGCCAAATATCCGTACTGGTGAAGGCCGATGGCATATGGGCCTACCGCTTTAGTGACACGCAGAAAAGACAACTGGCGCAACTGATTACCGGCAAAAGCGAGAAGGATGCCGTTGCGGCACTCGCGACTACCGCTGGTGTACACAGTGTGAGCGTGCAAGTCAACGGCGGCGACGGTAATACGTTGCCAACCGATACGAAACAGATTACTATTGTGGTCAAAGCATGAGTACATCACAAAAATGTGGGATGTGTATCATGCAAAATAGCAGCAATTATCTTGCTTTTTTCTTCTAATATATGAGATAATTAACTCGACCAAATATCAAATCTTAATAAGCAACCTGCGATATTACTCTTCAAATATTTTCTAACGTTTGCACAAGAGCCAGGGGGAAGCGTTTCTTATGAAGTTAATGCGTTATGGCTCAGCAATTGAACGGTTGGGGAACCGTTATCGTCTTGATGGTATGTTAGGCAGCGGCGGTATGGCCGATGTCTGTTTAGCATGGGATGAACAAGAACATCGCGAAGTTGCCATAAAGTAATCAGGGTTAAACGCACAAAACGCCTGTTTTTCCGTTTACTCTAGCAAAAAGGACTAGATTTACTTTCAGATTTCTGCTTTATAGTGTAAAATGACTAACAGCGATTACACGCTAAATTTGGTGTGAAGAGGAACACGAGCATGAGACAGGGAAACGGTGTAGATATTCTGGGTCCGAATGATCCACGTAGCGCCACTATTGGTATGATTTATGTTGCTCCTAATGATGACAGGGGGAGCGTGCTGGCAGCTATCCTGACACAGGAGAAGTTGGGGCGCAAGCAAATCGCCATCGTGTTACCCGACCAGAACAAGGCTTTTCAACGGCCTGTAGATTTTGACGGACTGAAAAATATGCGCCGGAAGTTGCAGGCCGAGCTGGTCATTATTGCCCCCAGTGGTCCTGGCCCGGCGGAATTTGCGCGGCAGCGACACTTCTCTGTCTATTCATCGGTTGATAGTTATGGACGGTCTTTGCGTGATGCGGGCGCGGGCCAGCCTGTGGTTGAGCCAAAAAGGGGGCTGTTCGGACGTAAAACGAAGTTGCAGCCCGCGAACGGCACTACTGTTCAGAGGTCGCTCGCACCAATTCCCATGCCGATGCCCTCTCCAGTGCCCACTCCAATGGTATTGCCTCCACAGCCTCCCGCGCCAAATATGGAGGAGGAGGATGACGCGGGCGTTCCCTGGCAAGACAATCATGGTGGGGCTATGGCCGCTGAAGCGGGTATGGGCTTCATGGCAGGAGCAGGGGCAGGTGCCATGGCAGATTCCGCGATGCATGCTGCCGAATATGACGACGAAACGCCAACATTGGTCAATAGTGACGATTGGGATGATCTCCCACCGGTATTTCCACCACCTTCTCCTGCACCAATGATAGTGGATAGTACAGAGACGCCTGCCCAGGACAGTATGGCACCACCTCCGTCACCGCCTTTTATGGATGAAGAAGACGAGGAAAATGAAGGCGATGGCTTTATGCCGCCACCTCTGCCATTTCCTGTGCCGGCACCGGAGCCCGATATTATTCAATTTCCCTCGATTTCTCGTCGGCCTACTCAGGATTTACCTGACGCAGATGATGAAGGCCCAGCTGGTCCAGTGCCGATTGTCCCTGTACCCATGTCTGAACCCTCAAATACGCCAGCAGGACGGCAAAGTAGCGGAAATGGTGGCAATGCTGCTGCGGCTGTAGGTGCCGCCGGTCTCAGTCTGGCAGCAGCGGGAGTGGCTAGCACAGGTCGAGGTGTAGGCGCGGGCAGTCCACCGCCGACGCGAGGAAATGCTGGTACTGGAAGTGCGGGAACACCGCCACCGCCGCGCCGCAGGAGAAGGGGCGTTGCTTTATTGCTGGCTCTTGTTGCCTTGCTCCTGCTTACATTGTTGGTGTGTGGGAGTATTGCCCTGGCCGCGCCAAACAGTCCTATTGGCAGCATGGTGAGCCATGTTGTAGGTGGGGGTACGCCGAGTGCGACCGTGACTCTTGTACCCGCGAGCCAGACGGTAAGCGGCAATTTCGCAATTTTAGCAGTGACAGGCAAACCCAACAGCAGCCAACGCGAAGTACAAGCGCGTGAGTTGAGCTATACGACGCCTGTGCAATCCAAGACGGTGAATGCGACAGGGGTACATAATATTCCAGCTACACAAGCCAGCGGATATCTCACTTTTTATAATACTAATGCTTATGTACAAACAGTTGCTGCTGGAACTGTGTTTTCTGTACATGGCGTACAAATTGAGAATAGTGTTCCAGCGGTAATTCCTGCCGGGAATCTGCCATCACTCGGTACGGTTACTGTTTCTGCTCGTGCGTTAACTACTGGATCGGTTGGGAATATTGGTGCAGGAGCCTTGTCTGGGTCTTGTTGTGTGAGTGGGGTAGCTGTAAAGAATTTGTCTGCATTTGGTGGAGGGCAAGACCCACAACACTACACTGCTGTGCAACAAAGCGACGTTGATAACGTGGCGAACCCATTAGTGAACCCGACGGAGCAGAGTGCGTTGACCACGTTGAAGGGACAGCGCCATGCCAATGAGCAGTTCGTGGGACAACCGAAATGTACGCCGAAAGTGAATGCGAATCCGCCGGTAGGAAGCAAGTCGCAGACGGTGACGGTAGCCGTAAGCGCATCATGCAGCGGTGAGGTGTATGACCATAGTGGGGCGATTGCGCTGGCTGTTACCTCATTACAAAATCAGGCCAGCAAAGTTCCTGGCACGAGCTACAAGTTGGTGGGGCAAGTTGTCCCCACGGTCACGCAATTGGCGGTGGTGGATAATAAGGGGACGATCTCGATGGTGATTAAGGCCGAGGGCATCTGGGAGTACAATTTTGGCAAAACGCAGGAGGCGCAATTAGCACAGAAGATTGCGGGGAAGAGCCAGTCCGCGGCTCAAGCGATTCTGGCAGGGCAAGAGGGCGTAGGGAAGGTCGTGAGTATCACGCTAACAACAGGCACAACGCTGCCAACGGATGTGACGCAGATCCATTTTGTGATCCAGGACGCACCGGGATTGACGGGAACTCCGACCGGTTCGGGGTCCCCAACAACCATCACTCCTACGACGGGGCCGGGAACAGCGCAACCGGGTTCGGGCTTGAAGAGTGGTAATGGCACCACTTAGGAAGGATACATTGTAGATGCTGGCCCTGGAAGGCAGGCAACTTGGCAATTATGATGTCATCAAGCGTATTCGTGTCGGTGGGATGGGAGCGGTTTACGAGGGAAGACAACGAACGGCGTTTGATCGGCGCGTGGCAATTAAGGTCATTCTGGGCGATTATGCCAGTGACCGTGATATGCGCCGCCGTTTTGCGCGTGAAGCACGCACGATTGCGCGTTTGCATCATCCTCATATCTTGCCCCTGATCGAGTTCGGTGATGAAAAAGGTATGCTCTATCTTGTTATGCCCTTTATCGAAGGCGGCACGCTAACAAGCTATTTGCGTCGCAACATTCCAGAACTGAGTGAGATTTCCAGCATGTTTCAACAATTGCTTGACGCAGTTGAATATGCTCATGACGAAGGTCTCATTCACCGCGATATCAAATCTTCCAATGTCCTGCTTGAAATGCGCCGCAGCGGGTCCCCTTATGTGTATCTTGCCGATTTTGGTCTGGTGCGCACCGCCCAGCAGATGGAATATGAACAGGCTGGCAAACCTATCCCTCTTGACCAGGTGCCAGGGACTCCGCATTATATGGCACCGGAACAGACGTGGGGCGTTGTGACGACCGCGACCGATATTTACGCGCTGGGCGTTCTGCTGTACCAGGTGCTTACGGGCGAACTTCCCTATGATGACGAGGACGAGATTAAGATCATTGAAATGCACCTGCACGCGCCGATTCCTCTACCAGGGGAACGCGATATAACTATTCCTGCCGCTCTCAACGATGTTGTGCGAACCGCGATGGCAAAACGTGCCGAGGAGCGCTATAGCACTGTAGCAGAGTTCAGGGCTGCGTTTCTGGCGGCTGTTCAGGGGTCGGTCATATCAACAGATACTATCAATGAAGCAGAAGATGGATTGCCAGTAGACGAGGTAACATTCCCATCTCCGCGTCCACGTCCTCTGTCAATGCCGCTTGTACCGTTGGATGGCCCGGAGCCAATGCCGTTGCCGCGTCGCGCTCCACGAGTTGCGACCGAGGCCTCGGCGAGGGCAAGAGTACGTACAACGGATTCTATTCGAGAAAGGCAACGCACCACGGGTTCAGTCGTTGGCAAAACAGGCAGAGTGGGCAGCGTAGAGAGCGCGAGAAAAGGTAGGAAGCACAGGCGTCTGATTTTTCCGGTTGTGGCCGCAGCAATGGTGCCCGTGATCCTCTTGATTTTACTGATTATGCCACATGTGCTGGGCATCAGCTTCTTCCCTGTGGGCTTTCCCGTTTTTGGCGCTGATCCCGTTGCGACCGTTTCAATTACCGGCGCAAGCAAAACGTTGCAAAATACGTTTCTCTTGACAGCAACTTCACAAGCCCAACAGCCAGATGTGACAACCGGCATTATTCCCGATCATACTATCAGCGATGCGGTAGCCGATAGTCGCTTGACACAGACAACAGGTAGTTCGTCCACTCCCGGCACGCAAGCACAGGGTCAGGTGCTTTTTGTCAATCGCAGTCACCAGCCAGTTGTTGTAGCAGCAGGTCTCATTATAACGGCATTATCCGGCGTGGAGGTGCGTACTACGCAATCGGTAGTGGTTCAGGGGCGGGCCGATGGTCAGGACGGTGCAGCTACCGCAGGAGCGATTGCCGTCAATGCGGGTGCAGTCGGCAATATCGCGGCCAATGTACTTTCAACTTCTTGTTGCGGTGGATTGACGGTGAGCAACCCCAATGCTTTCAGTGGTGGAATTGATGGGCATACCATACAATTGGTGTCGCAGGCTGATATTACTCGTGTCAGTGGCTCATTGCGCACCGAATTGCAACAACAGGTGTTGCAGAAATTACAAAAACAACTCCATACAAATGAAGTGATGGCAAGTCCTCCTGCTTATACTGCTACGGTTACTTCTGATCAGCCGGTGGGAGCGCCTGCGAGTTCGGTACGTGTAGAGATGACTCTATCGGCGGCTGTGACGGTGTATGATCGTTCTGTCGCGCAAAATGTTGCCGCGCAGTCGTTGAATATGCAGGCAATACATACATTGGGGAATAATTACCGCGTGCAAGGAAATATTGTGACCGATTCAACACGTGTTATGCCGCAAAGTGCAAAAGGTATACTCTATTTGAGTATTGCTGTTCATGGCGTCTGGGTTTATTATTTCTCACCGCAAGAGCTTGCTCAATGGAGCGAGTCAATAAAAGGTACCACCTCTGCTGTTGCATTGGCCTTTCTCAACTCCCGTCCTGGCGTCTCTGCCGTCGAAATTCACCTTCCTTTTGGCACCGATCATTTTCCAACCTCAACAAATCAGATTAAATTCACTCAGTTGAACCAGTGAAACAACCATGTGTTATACTGTGGCAAATGATGCTGTGTGCTGGCAATGAGGCTTGCACGCGAATGCTTGTGAAATAAGAGGTATGACAGAGACGATGGATGAGAAGATGACATCCGCGCCGGGTGAGATGCATTACTATAATAGCATACTGGAATTGATGGGCAATACGCCACTGGTGCGTTTGAATCGCGTCGCCAGTGATGTACCGGCTATAGTGCTGGTAAAAATGGAAATGTTTAATCCCGGCGGGAGTGTAAAAGATCGCATTGGGCCAGCGATGATTGACTATTGTGAGCAACGTGGCCTGTTGCGTGCGGGAGGGACGATTGTCGAACCAACCAGTGGCAATACGGGCCACGGGTTGGCGATTGTTGCCGCTATCAAAGGGTACCATTGCATATTTGTGATGACAGATAAAGTGAGTGAGGAGAAGCGCAGTTTGTTACGAGCATATGGCGCGGAAGTGGTTATCTGTCCCAGCAGCGTTTCTCATGACTCGCCGGAACATTACAAGAACGTGGCGCACCGGCTCGCTGAGGAGATCCCGGGCGCATGCTGTCCCGATCAATATTCCAACCCTGCTAATCCCGCGACACATTATGCCACGACTGGCCCGGAAATTTGGCGCGATACGGCAGGGCGTGTCACCGCCTTTGTCGCGGGTATCGGTACTGGTGGCACTATCTCAGGCACAGGGCGTTATCTGAAAGAGCGGAATCCCAATGTGAAAATTATTGGTGCCGACCCGCCCGGTTCTGTGTTCTCTGGTGATACACCGGGGCCATATAAGGTTGAGGGAATCGGCATGGAATTGTTCCCTCCCAACTATGATGCATCGGTGGTTGACGAGTTTATCCGTATTGACGATCAGACCTCGTTCTACTGGACGCGACGGCTGGCACGTGAAGAAGGTATTCTCACCGGTGGGTCTGCCGGTACTGCGGTAGGTGCTGCTCTAACCTACGCACGCCGGTTGACGCCAAATGATGTGGTCGTAGTATTGCTGCCCGATACTGGACGTGGCTACCTGACGAAAATATTCAACGATACATGGATGCGTGAAAACAATATGCTTGTGCCGACGGAGACGACGCGACCAACACTGCGCGACGTTCTCACGTATCGTCGCAGCCATACTCGTACTATGCCGCTTGTGGTCAGTGTCACCCCGGACGATTCTATTGCTGATGCGGTTGAATTGTTGCGCCGCTATGGCATCAGTCAGACCCCTGTGATGGAAAATGGGTATATGGTGGGGAGCCTGACGGAAAACTTGCTGTTGCGTTACCTGGTAGGTGGCGAACCTCTAGCTTCGACCACCGTTAAAGATATCCTCGGTCCACCTTTCCCAGCGTTGCAGGCCGACGATGCAGCGCAAGAAGCCTATACGCTTTTCAGTAGCGGACAATTCGCTGTTGCCGTGATGAATGGCGATATGCTGGAAGGTATTGTCACGAAGAGTGATCTGCTGGAGTTCTGGGCACATAATCGCAGCGAGTGAAAGCTGAATATGCAAAGCGGGGACTGAAAGTTCGCGTGCGAACTTTCAGTCCCCGCTTTGCATATTCAGCAGGTATGATGTTAGAAAGCGGCAATACCGTTCGGGCTACCAAAAGCTGGTAACGAGATTGTTGTCTTGTATGTCATGCTGCCAGGTTCAACTTTGTACACACTGATACTGCTGCTACCATCGTTGGTAACGATAAGAATGTGGTTTACCTGTGCCATCGCCGTGGGGGTAGTACCAGTACCATTGACGTGAGCCAGGAAGGAATAGGTGCCACTCGACACCTGGAACAGACCAAAGGTATTCGAGTTTTGTTCTGAACATATCAGTTGTTTGTCTGTATGGTCAAACCAGACCTGTGCCGAGTTGCTACCTTGTGAATCAGTAGCGGGGCTGCCGGGGAGAGATGCGAGCTTGCCACCTGAATTAAAAGTGTAAGCCCCAGTCTCCGAATTTCCTCCCGCGTTGCCACTGTAGAGGTGTTTACCGGCGACGATGAGTCCACCCGGCGCACTCGGGTTAGCGATATTTGATTTGAGGAAGGTGAAAGAGGTGCCGGAGATGGAGTATGAGTTGATGAAACCGCCAACATAAGAACCGGCGAAAAGCATAGTTCCATCTTTCGAGACGGCGAGGCCGCCCGCCGCACTACTCGTGTTTGAGTTTTGTGCCTCGGTGATAGCACAACCGGAGCCAATGCTGAAGCTATCCAGAGGAGCGCTGTTGTAAGAGACGAACATATCCACAAAGACGACCGTGCCTAAAGGTGAGACAGCGATTGCTTGAACATTCGATCCTTCAACAGTGGCATGCGTTACCAGCGTGAGCGAGCCATTGGAATTGATCTTGAAGGAGTTGAACGTTCCACTGCCATCATCGCTGGCAAAAACGCACTTGTGGTTGGGCGAAATAGCAATCTGGTTGCCGCCATAGCCGCTGCCACCACCGACACCATCGGTGGCGTAAGGAGAGCCGGGTAGAGGCGTGAGTCCACCGCTGGCTAGCTTATAGCCGCTAACGCTATTAGGTGAAGAGCCATTATTGACGTAGACATAATGGGTACCAGTTATTTCAGCCGAAAATGTAGCACCGGTTGCTGGTTGAGTTTTGCTGACTCCATGCGTAATAGCTCCTCCGTTGCCAGCAGCATCGGGACCAGTAGCGGCACTAACCGGACTGGCAAATAAGGCAAGTACGACGAGGATGCTTGTGAACACGCTAAACGCTAGCGAACCGACGAGTTGTGTGATACGACGTTGCATAGTCAAAATCCTTTCTGGCACATCCTGTGAAATCGGATGGCATGCATGCAATTATGCGCGTATGGACAAGGACAAACTTTCATCAGGTGTTTTGCGGGTAGAGCAAGATGTAGTAGCTACTCTTTCAAGAGCAGAGTTGCACAACAATAGGCATGTAAACCGCATGTGTGAAATTAGATAGGCGTACTACCCCTGTGCTTACCTGTTATTCCCCCTGTTACTAGTATATGCAAGTTCACCGCTTTTGTCACTACTGCGCAAGATGAATAGCACTATCTACAAATTATCACTGGAGCATCGGTGGCATTTGCCATTCCCATTTCATAACAGCCCTCACTACCTGGAATGAGCCTACGCCCGTGCCTGTATACTTGAACCATGAGCAGTGAGAGAGTTCGCGAAGTCGGGCATGATATATCTGGATAAATGCTCGGCTTCGTTGTAGAATAGAGCAGAAAGTAAGCCTTATCTTCGCGTTGCCTGGACAGGGGGTTGGATCGCAGTGACTGTTTTATTATAGTAGCGGTTATGTAGGCTGAAGTCTTTCAATCCGGGGCATAATACCCGTGGCTGTCGTGATTGATTACTCTTGGTAGTGATGAGAGGAGTAAACAGGTATGATTCGGGTATTGCTGGCAGAGGATCAGGCGATGGTTCGGGGCGCTCTTGCGGCCTTGTTGACGTTGGAGGGCGATATTGAGATCATCGCAGAAGTTGGTCGTGGAGACGAGGTAGTGTCTGCCGCGCTCAATACCCGTCCCGATGTTGCCTTACTGGATATTGAGATGCCAGGGTGTGATGGCATCACAGCCGCAGCAGCACTGCACGCGCAGTTGCCGTCGTGCAAAGTACTTATTCTCACAACTTTTGGGCGTCCGGGCTATCTACGGCAAGCAATGGAGAGCGGAGTTGTTGGTTTTTTACTCAAAGATGCGCCGTCAGCACAACTCGCGACAGCCATTCGGCGGGCCATAGCCGGTGAACGAGTTGTAGACCCCACGCTTGCTATGGCGGCTCTGAGCGAAGGCAATAATCCGCTCACCAAACAGGAGCGGACAAGGAGCGGACTGTACTGGCGGCTGCCACGCGAGGAGCGAGCATTGCTGAGATTGCTACATCCCTCTTTCTCTCTGAAGGCACTGTGCGTAACTACCTTTCGATTGCTATCCAAAAACTGGGTGCGCACAATCGGATTGAGGCGGCACATATCGCAGAGCAGAAGGGTTGGCTCTAAATCTTGTTTTGCAGCAACTGAAAGGATTGGTTAGGAGTTGTACGCACAAAGTGAACGAGTCAAACTAGGCTTGCTCTGTCTCCTGCTACTCCTCATGATAGGAATTGTTGCCTTTACTGCTATAAATACTTTTCAAGCAGTACAAAACCTCCAGGAGCAATATAGCGATGTGAAATCCGGCGATGTGAGTACGATTCATCCCTGGATGACAATTCATGTGGTTGCGCATGTCTACAATGTTCCCGAAGACTACCTGTATCACTCGCTGCAAATTGACTATCCCAATCAATATCGCCATACAACGCTCTATGAACTTGCCAGCCACAAACGACAGTCGGTAAATCAGCTAATCAGCACAATCCAGCATGCCATTTTGACGTACCGTAATAAACACCCTAAATCCCTAACACCAGTAACGGGACAGCGACGGGGCGGAAAACCTCTATTACCAACGTCAGGGAGGACGCACTATTGAATGCTTTCTTTCTCAGCGCGTTGCAGCATTACGGATACCCCGCGCTCTGGTTAATCGTATTTGTTGCCGCCGCCGGCGCTCCCATTTCTGGTTCACTACTACTTTTTGCCGCCGGCGCGTTTGCCGCTTTCGGTGATTTCAATATCGCTATTCTTTTTGTGGTCGCTTTGAGTGCGGCTGTGATGGGGGATAATCTTGGGTATTACATTGGTCGTCGCGTTGGTAGTCCTCTATTAGGGTGGTTTGCGCGACAAAAACGCTTTCGCATGTTCACATCGCAGACCCTGGAACGAAGTCGTATCTATTTCAGGAGCAGAGCCGGCTGGGCTATCTTTGTAACGAGATTTCTTATAGTCGTCCTGGGTGGGGCAATAAACTTTCTAGCGGGTGTGGAGGAATATCCGTATCGAAAATTTTTATTCTGGGATGTGAGCGGGCAAATACTGGGAGCCGTTATTACGCTTGGCCTGGGATACGTTTCTGCGGAAAGTTGGGAGGAAGTGGCAAGCCTGTTTGGCGCTCTTTCCAGCTTATTGCTGGCTTTCCTGGTCGCTGTTGCTATCGTTGTCGTGCTAATCAGGAAGCTACGGCAGAGCAAACGGGCCAGAGTAATTGAGGCTGAGGTGAACGATGCACTTCAAACACAACAGTTGGTAAGTAAAGTTGGTCAGGATACCGGTCCCTTGCCTATTCATGAATAGAAACCTAACGATGAAGAAACCCACTATTTTGATTCTTAGCACCCATACCGGAGGTGGGCACCTGAATCTTGCGCAGTCACTACGGGGTTTACTTGAAACGCACTACGATGTTGTGATTGCCAATCCACAAACTGCAATGGTGGGGGACATCTATACGTTCGTAAGTCGGCATTTCTTGCCTTTTTTAAATTGGCAATATAGCTTTTCAAACTATGAATTTGCCTCTCTCTGGTTACATCGTTTATTAACGCCATCTAGCATAGGGCGCTACCTCCATATCATTGAAGATGTCCAGCCTCAACTCATTATCACGACGCATGCTATGTTATCGTATGCGACTGCTCGTGCAAACGAGCGCTTGCAGAAACGCGTCCCGCTTGTTTTTCAACTGACCGATTTGGAACTGGTACATATGACATGGTTTACTGAGAAACGGGCCGATGCCTACCTTGCACCGACACGCGAAATTTTTGCCCAGGCAAAGGAACGGGGTATCGGGAGCGAGCGTTTACATGTGACCGGAAGGCCGGTACGACGCCAGTTTTTAGAAGTTTCTGTGGACGGGAGAAGTGAAACACTCGCTGCCGTCGGCTTTGATCCAGCAGTATTCACCGTTTTTCTTCAGGGAGGCGCAATGGGGTCGGCCAGCGTTGATCGAACGATAGAGAATCTTTTGAGTATGGAGATACCCGTGCAAATCATGCTCGCGGTTGGCAATAATACGAAAATGATAGCGCGTTACGCGGGTAGTGAGCGGGTACGAACACTGCCATTTACGGAGCTAATCGCTCCCTACATGGCAGCGGCGGATGTGATAGCCGGTAAAGCCGGGGCAAGCTCAATTACGGAAGCCTTCATATTAGAGAAACCATTTATCGTTACAGCCTATATTCCAGGTCAGGAGACGCCGAGTCTGCAATTTATTGAGCGGCACAATCTGGGTTGGGTATGCCTGAATGCGCTAGCACAGAAACAGCTATTTACACGCATAGCAACGAACCCTGCGCTAATTGCTGAAAAAATGCACGACATTCGTGCCTACAAAGCCTGGAATATACGGGCAAATCAAGACATTTGTCAGATCATTGATCGGTTACTTGTGTGATTGTCAGGAGTCGGACGGAGCAACTCCATTTTTTGTCATACGCCAGTTGATGGTTGGCATAATCAGGTTCCTGTCGATTCGTTCGCGGTATTCGAGAGCAAGCTCAATCAAAGATGCAAGTACATTTTCATCCAAGAGATGTGGCTCAAGTCCAAGTTCGATGAGCCGTGTGTGAGTAGCATTGTAATAATGCTGCTCTGCTTCAACGCGAGGGTTAGGGAAATGTTTGAGTTGTGCCTCTAAGCCAAAATGATTGCTTTGCCTGACGACCATTTCCGCCAGTTCAACAAGTGAAAATTGTTCGGTAATCTGGTTAAATACGCGATACTCTCCTTCTTTCGCTGGTGAGGAAACCGCCAGTTCAATACAGCGGATCGTGTCACGCAAATTGATATAGCCGCGAATTTGCAGTCCTTTGCCGTATACACTGAGGGGATAGCTTGCGGCGGCCTGGACACAGAAGCGATTCAGCGCTGTACCATAAATCTGGTCGTAGTCGAAACGGGTTGTCAGACGCGCATCTTGCTTAGTTTCATCGGTCTCAAAACCATAGACAATGCCCTGATTCAGGTCTGTTGCACGCAATCCCCAGATTTTGCAGCAAAACATGATATTGTGGCTGTCATGCGTCTTGCTCAAGTGATAGAATGAGCCGGGCTGTTTGGGGTAAGGCAGAATGTCTGAACGACCTTTGTGGTGAATTTCGATGAAGCCCTCTTCGATATCAATATTAGGCGTGCCATATTCGCCCATAGTGCCCAATTTGACAAGATGGCAGTCGGGCGCAAATTCTTTTATCGCATATAAGACATTGAGCGTCCCAATCACGTTGTTTGTTTGCGTGAAGACCGCATGTTTGCGGTCAATCATTGAGTAGGGGGCGGAACGTTGTTCGGCAAAGTGTATGACTGCTTCGGGTTGAACCTCTTGAAAGATCGCGGAAAGGGCTTCATAGTCCATGGTATCGCCGATACATAACCGAATGTCTCGTCCAGAGATTTCTTTCCACGCGGCAATTCGTTCGTGAAGCGTCTGTATGGGGTTGAGGCTGTTGAAACCGCGTTCAAGATCGAAGTGTCGGCGTGACAAGTTGTCGAAGATAGTGACATCATACCCTTTGCTGGAAAGATAGAGTGATTGGGGCCATCCCAGGTAGCCATCACCCCCTAGTATGAGAATACGCATAGTTCCTCCATTAGTGATGTTCAGGTTACTGGCTCATCTTCTAAGGGCATGACCAGTCAGAGGATGGTGTTGGTTGACCATCCAGAGGAGCATATCTCCTCTCACTCTCTCAGGATTGACGAGCATGAGGGGCCACCTGCTGACAAGCTATACTTATTTCCTCTCGCTTGCAGATGCTCTATCTTATAGACGTATTATAGCCACAATGGTATACACGACTTGCTCAGACAGGCGTTAACGAAGTAGCATCTGTCTTCTCGCCTGTGAAATACAAATTATATCACTGTTTTTCTGCGTCTTCATTCGTCCCTTTCTATACGTGTTATGTACTAATGATGCGGTATATACCCTTTTAATCCACTTTGCTGATGACGTACATCTGAACCACATTGCAGGGTTTATTGACACGTGCCAGGTGGAGAAAGTGACCTGTTGCGCATACCGGTGTACAGGAAAAAACCACCCTGTGAAAATAAGCATGTATGGGAAAAACTTGACAGGATATGAAACGATGTATACACTTGTTGGTATATATGTCCTGAAGGAAAGGGAATTACAAGCTATTGCCGGATCAGATGTGTACAGATATGTGCTGATACGGGCGAGCTTGCGCAAGCTCTGTTTTGCTGGCCTGTGTATGGTCTTTTGCAGACTCATGTGGAGGAAATTATGTATCTTGTAAGCTATCGTGTTCGTGGCTCGGATGCACCCTGGCGTGCTGGTGTTGAACGTAATCATAGTGTCGTGGATATAAGCAGATACCCGGCCTTTCGTGAGAAAGTAACGGGCGAGGTGCCACATCTGTCAATGCGTACACTGCTGGCACAGGGCCAGCAAGTCCTTACTGATGTGCTGGCATGGGCGAGTCAACAGTTGGACGCGGGACAAGATGTTCTCTCTCTGGAATCGCTTGAGCTTGGCCCTCCTGTATCAGACCCTGACAAATTTTTGTGCCTGGGAGTGAATTACCGTGAGCATGCGGCAGAGACAAACCTGGAGGTACCGTCAGTACCCACTATTTTCGCCAAATTTCGCAATTGTTTAATTGGTCCAACTGCTCCAATTCTGCTGCCACACGTTAGCACGCAGATTGACTATGAGGGAGAGCTAGCTGTTATCATCGGCACGCGGTGCAAAGATGTGTCTGAAAACGATGCGCTCAAGTATGTCGCTGGCTATACGGTTTGCAACGATGTCAGCGCACGGGATATTCAGATGAGAACCAGTCAGTGGACGGCAGGAAAAGTCCTCGATACCTTTGCTCCTATGGGGCCGGGTATCGTTCCGGCATCCGAGATTGCAGACCCGCAGACGTTAATGCTGACAACACGCCTCAATGGGCAGGTAGTACAGCATGACACGACCGCTGATATGGTATTCTCTGTAGCGACCACAATTGCTTTTCTCAGTTCGCTTATGACATTGGAGCCCGGTGATATCATTGCTACAGGCACGCCGTCTGGAGTGGGTTTTAGACGCAACCCGCCTCTTTTTATGCGTCACGGAGATGTAGTTGAGGTAGAGATTGAGCGCGTGGGTACCATTCGTAACCCGGTTCTTAATGTGAGGGAAGGACAATGAGCGACATTGCCGAAAAGATTCTGCCTGTGCTTGTCGGCAACGAAGGAACCGATCTGAATGGCGTGGCGGCATTGCATACCCGGTTACGCAAGATGATCTTGAGGGGAGAATATCCTCCAGGGGCCACGCTTTCACAGGTAGAGTTGGCGCACTCGCTTGGGGTAAGCCGAACACCTTTGCGTGAAGCACTGCGTATGTTGCAAAAGGAAGGCCTGGTAGAGGCAGAGCGTAACCAGCGCACCAGAATTCCTGCTTTTGACCCACAGATGCTGGATGCTATCTATGCCAGCCGTATTCTTTTTGAAACGCTGGGCATTCGCCTGACAGTTCCGTGTCTCAGGCAAAATGATCTGGATGCACTCAAAAGGGCGCTGGCGGATTTATCCATGTGGAGTGACCTGGATGACGGAGAGGAACCGCACAGGCGATTTCATCGGCTGCTGGTTAGCTACGCGGGCGGGTATCTTCGTGAAACGATTGTAGGCTATGCTGATCGGTGCGAGTACTTTCGGCGCATGTATATTCAAAGTGATCCGCGTACTCGTGAGGTGGCACAGGCTGAACATGAAGCGATCCTCCAAGCCTGTGTTGAACGAGACCCGGATGCCGCCACCTACCGTCTATCGCGGCATCTGGCTCGTACAGCCCTCACGTTGCTCACCCACATGACGCCGGAGTATGAACCGGCGGCAGTACGCACCGCTCTACAAGTCGCGCATGCTGGATCAGCAACGAGCGATGCTGCTGCATCTCCCAGGAGACGAACACGACCTACAAATCGTGTGAATTTTGTTGAGGGCAGAGATGAAGCTTAATTTCTCGTGCTATCTGCGCATGGAGGATACCTGATGGAGATTGTTCCCTTTTGCTTAGCCAGCCCTGACTATGTAGATCGTGAATGGCTCTGCCTTCAGGCTATTTGCTGGAAAAACCTGCTATACTATTCTGTAAGAAACGCTATTTTTGCATGCATGCTTGACTGCATGTAGATCGTGCTACGAAGTCCGTGTGAGAGATATGTAGCCTGGTTGAACGGACACGATTACTCTGGCGCGGCGATATATTGAACTTGGAGGAGCTATCATGACGGATTCACGTTTTGATATTGGCATGAAGGTGCGCAAGGAGGTACTCGGAAATGAATACGTCGAGCAATCGCTGGCTCGCGTCACTGAGTTCGATGCTGACTTCCAGCGTTACATCACGGAAACCGCCTGGGGGTCGGTCTGGGCGCGACCAGAGCTGGACCGGCGCACGCGAAGTCTGGTTACGATTGCAATCCTGGCGGCCTTAGGTCGTGAAGAACTGGCTTTGCATCTGCGGGCCAGTCGCAATACAGGCGTTGAGCTACAGGAAATCACGGAGGTTCTCCTCCACGTAGCCGTCTACGCGGGCGTTCCCGCAGCCAATTCTGCGTTCTCGACGGCAAAGCGCGTACTTAATCAGAGTGTGAGTACTTCAAACGAGGCAGACACGGCGAATCAACATCAGGAGGAGAATGCATGAGTAATATTACCATCGGCGACATCGTGCGTGGCGATCGGGAGGTTTTCCCGCCCTATTTGTATGAAGCGTACCAATCCACACGGCGTCGCGCCCCATTGTTGCCACTGATTGAGGTGCCACTGACCCTTTCGGAATTGACCGGACCGGGACCTGTTATCAGCGCTATCACGCCGGAAGACGCCGACCTGACCCGCAATGCCGGGACGGGCGGTGAAGCAATTGGTCAGCGTATCATTGTAACCGGACGTGTCCTTGACGACCGTGGGATGCCGGTGCCGAACACGCTGCTGGAGATCTGGCAAGCCAATGCTGCTGGTCGCTACTTGCATAAACGGGATCAATGGCCGGGGCCGCTCGACCCCAACTTCCTGGGGATGGGACGCTGTTTAACTGATGCTGCTGGGGTCTACCGGTTCTTGACCATTCGTCCGGGTGCCTATCCCTGGAAGAACCACCCCAATGCCTGGCGTCCGGCGCACATTCATTTTTCAGTGTTTGGCCCGTCTATGCTGTCACGCCTGGTAACACAGATGTATTTTCCTGATGACCCCTTGCACTCTATTGACCCCATCATGAATAGTGTGCCAACAGCGGAGGCTCGCGCCCGCTTGATTGCTATGTATGACCATACAGTGACCGAGCCAGAATGGGCGCTGGGCTATCGCTGGAACATTGTCGTGCGCGGATCGTCTGCCACGCCATTTGAGCCATCAATGCCAGTAGAGGGAGAACCACGAGTATGAGTACATTCCCCTTGACCAGTTCGCAGACGGTGGGTCCATTCTTTGCACCGGCTCTCTTACGAGAAGATGCCCGCCATCATGTGTTGATTACGCCGGATACGCTCGGTGAGCGCATTCGTATCGAGGGGCGCGTCCTCGATGGGGACGGCGTACCAGTTCCCGATGCCCTGGTCGAAATCTGGCAGGCCAATGCACATGGGCGCTATAACCATCCCGCCGATACCGGGCCTGCGGTGCTTGACCCATCTTTTCTGGGCTTTGGTCGCTCAGGTACAGATGAGGATGGACGTTACTGGTTCGAGACGATCAAACCAGGCGCTGTCGCATTTGATTCGGTGGCGCCACGGCTCCAGGCACCACACATCGGCTTCACCGTATGCGCTCGCGGGCTGCTCAACCATCTCGTGACGCGCCTGTACTTTGAAGACGAACCAGCTAACGCTGAAGACCCGGTGCTGCAATGTGTTCCGGCAGAACGGCAGGCAACACTGCTTGCAAGACGTATGCAAAGTGGCGCAATAATTGCCTATCACTTTGATATCATCTTACAAGGTGTGGGTGAGACGGCGTTTTTTAATTTGTGATGGAGCAATGTTGATGACTGCTTTCCTTTCGCTGCATGATGCTATCGCGCAGTATGTTTATGACGGTGCTACCGTGGCGATGGAGGGTTTCACGCATCTCATTCCTTTTGCCGCCGGTCATGAAATTATCCGGCAGCAGAAGCGTGACCTGTGCTTGATACGGATGACGCCCGATCTGATTTATGACCAGCTTATAGGTATGGGTTGCGCTCGCAAACTCATCTTCTCGTGGGGTGGCAATCCGGGCGTCGGAATGCTGCACCGGTTGCGTGATGCGGTTGAGTATGCCTGGCCGGGACCACTGGAGTTGGAGGAACACAGCCATGCAGCGATGGCAAATGCCTATGCTGCTGGAGCGGCAGGTTTGCCATGTGCTGTCTTTCGTGGGTATCAAGGCTCGGACCTCGTTGGCATCAACCCGCATATCCGCTTTATCCAGTGCCCATTCACAGGTGAACAGCTTGCCGCCGTACCATCGCTCCGACCTGATCTCACAATTATTCATGCGCAACGTGCTGATCGCACGGGCAACGTGTTTATCGAAGGAATTATCGGTGTGCAGAAGGAGGCTGCGCTGGCGGCTACACGAGTGATCGTGACTGTAGAAGAGGTTGTTGACGATCTGCGCGTGCCGAGTCCAAACGCGACAGTTTTGCCGCACTGGACGGTTCATGCAATCGTCGAGGCTCCTGGAGGCGCATTGCCCTCCTATGCGCACGGCTATTACCGGCGCGACAACGCTTTCTATACCGCCTGGGACGCTATCGCGCGTGACCGCAAAGTGTTTCTCGATTGGATGGAAAAGCATGTCTTTGCTGCACAAGTAGATAACCATTCCAGTGCATCAAATGTATAGGCTGAGGATGAAACATGGAATATTCGACAGGAGAAATGATGGCTGTGGCGGCGGCGCGGGTGCTGAAGAATGATGATGTGTGCTTTGTCGGTATTGGAGCACCATCGGTTGCCTGCAATCTCGCACGACTGACCCATGCCCCTGATATTACGCTCATCTATGAATCCGGCACGATTGGGACGAAACCAGATGTGTTGCCGCTCTCAATCGGTGATCCAGAACTCAGCGAGACGGCTTTAACCACGGTTTCTGTTCCAGAGATGTTCCAGTACTGGCTGCAAGGCGGTCGCATCTCGGTGGGTTTCCTCGGCGGGGCGCAACTTGACCGGTTCGGCAACATCAATTCGAGCGTGATTGGTAGTTACGAGCATCCGAAAGTACGGTTGCCGGGTGGAGGAGGTGCGCCGGAGATTGCCAGCCTCTGTAAACAGACGTATGTGGTCATGAGCCAGACACGTCGCACATTTGTAGATCGCGTTGATTTTATTACCTCGTTCGGGTATGGCACCGGAGGCGATCACCGGCAACGCCTGGGTATTCGCACACTGGGGCCGATGCTTGTGGTGACTGACCTCTGCTTGCTGCGACCGCACCCGGAGACAAAGGAACTCGTGGTCACATCAATTCACCAGAATGTCTCCCGCGAGGACATCGAGAAGAACACGGGCTGGCCGGTACGTTTCGTGGCTAACGTGGAACGAACTCCACCACCTACGGAGAAGGAACTGACCGTGTTGCGTGACCTTTTTGCACGGACGGAGCAAGCTCACGCGGGAAAGGCTATGCCGCATGCCGGAGCCAATTGACTTCTTATTTAGCACACCGGAGATGTCCTCGACTTTTTCCTCAGAGGCACATGTGCGAGGAATGTTGGTGTTCGAGGCCGCGCTTGCCCGTGCCGAAGCCCGTGCAGGAATCATTCCGCAGGAGGCAGCTATCGGCATTGCCGCGAGTTGCAAGGTGGAATTGTTCGATATCCCAGCGCTCTACCGCGAAGCGGCGTCGGCTGGCACTCCTGCTATTCCCCTTGTACGTCTGCTGACGGCACGCATTGAGGGTGACGCACGGCAGTATGTGCATTGGGGAGCTACAAGCCAGGATGCGATTGATACTGCCATCATGCTTCAGATGCGTGACGGACTTGACCTCCTTGTGGAGGGATTACTCGCTATATGTGCAGTGTGTGCGGCGCTGGCTGAGCAACACCGGCAGACGTTGATGGTTGGGCGCACATTGCTCCAGCAAGCACTACCAATTACTTTCGGGCTCAAGGCGGCACGGTGGCTGGCTCTTGTTGTGCGGCAGGTACATGCATTGCGAGCATGTCGGAAGCAGACATTGGCCGTGCAATTGGGAGGCGCTGCTGGGACGCTTGCTGCGTTCGGTGATAAAGGTCTCCTGGTGCTAAAACTTGTCGCGGAAGAACTTTCGCTTCCTGTGCCGGACCTTCCCTGGCATGCTGAGCGCGACCGCATCGCCGAGATTGCCACGGCACTCGGTATCGTTTCAGGTGCGATGGCGAAGATTGCCGAAGATGTGGTTCTCCTCGCGCAAACCGAAGTGGGAGAGGCATCGGAAGGTACTGCGCCGGGGAAGGGAGGATCATCCGCTATGCCGCAAAAGCACAATCCAGTGGATGCGACCGGTGCCATTGCGTCAGCACGGCTGGCAATCGGGGTAGTACCGGTGATTCTGGCTGCGATGGCGCAAGAGCATGAGCGTGCCGTTGGGGGATGGCAGGTAGAATGGTCGGCAATTCCCGACCTGTTCCGTTTCACAGCCAGTGCCGTCAATCGGGTGCATAGCGCGGTTGACGGTCTCAAGGTTTTCCCAGAACGGATGCAAGCGAATCTCAATCTGACGGGCGGCTTGATAATGGCCGAGTCGTTGACAATGGCACTCGCTCCACATCTGGGAAGACCGGATGCTCAACGTATCGTCCAGGCAACATGCGAGCAGGCCGTTAAGTCAGGTGTAGACCTGCGTCAGGTAGTCATGGAGCATGCACAGGTGCGGGCTGTCCTTTCTCCAGCAGAGATTGACCTTGCGCTCGACCCTGCGCAATATTTGGGGAGTACCGATGCATTTATTAATCGTGCGCTTGATGCCTATCGCGTGTTCCAGTCGTGACGAGGTGTTGTATAAACTTCATATGCTTTTAACAGGCTTGCGGGCGTAAATCGCTTGCGCGGAGATGTGTTATGAACATGCGAACTGACGTTGGCATCATTGGGGCCGGACCGGCTGGTTTATTTCTCTCACTCCTTCTTTCAATGGAAGGAATTGACTCTATTGTTCTCGAAAACCGCAGTAGAGAAGAGATAGAGTCAACGATTCGCGCCGGTGTGCTTGAGCAGGGTACAGTTGATTTAATGACGGAAATGGGGATTAGCGAACGGATGAAGAGCGAAGGTTCCGTTCATCATGGTATCGAACTGCGCTTTGATGAACAGAGTCATCGCATTGATTTCACGGACTTGACCAATGGACGTGCCATTATGCTTTACCCGCAGCACGAAGTGATTAAGGATTGCATTACTGCCCGTCTCAATCAGGGTGGAAGTATTCTTTTCAACGTCAAAGATGTCCAGTTATTGGATGTTTCTTCTCGTCATCCGAGCATACAATTTACGCACGACAATGAGCCGATTGAGCTTCAGTGTGATTTCATCGCTGGATGCGATGGCTTTCATGGTGTGTCCAGGGCGTCTATTCCATCGGCAATCCAACACCTATTTACCCGCTCCTATCCCTTCGGCTGGCTTGGCATTTTGATGCAGGCTCCTCCGTCCTCTGAAGAATTAATTTATACCAATTCCGCACGTGGCTTCTCTCTGGTCAGCACGCGCTCACCAGAATTGCAGCGTCTCTATATTCAGTGCGATCCAAATGATGATATTGCCAACTGGTCAGATGAGATGATCCTCGAAGAATTGCAGATGCGTTTAACTACCCGAGACAACTGGAAATTGCTGGTTGGGCCAATCACCCAGAAAAGCATTCTGGCGATGCGCAGCTTTGTTGTTGAGCCGATGCAGTATGGACGGCTCTTTCTCGCGGGCGATGCTGCTCATATTGTTCCGCCAACGGGTGCAAAAGGGCTGAATCTTGCTGTCGCCGATGTCCGGCATCTTGCGCGTGCGCTTACGCAGTGCTATAAACAGCATCGTACTGATCTGCTGGAAGCGTATTCAACGACATGTTTGAGGCGCGTCTGGCGTGCGGAGCATTTTTCCTGGTGGATGACCTCCATGCTGCATCGCTTCCCTGATGATGATGCATTTCAACAGCGTATGCAGCGCTCCCAGCTTGAATACACCGTCAGTTCGCGTGTAGCAGCCACCAGCCTGGCAGAAAATTATGTCGGATTGCCTTTTAACTGGTAGCGAGGATATCTATTCATCAGCTCTGTTCTGATGGCCCGCGAAAGGATGCAGCATATGAATCAGATGCAGCGAATCCCTTTCCTGATTGTAGGTGGTGGTATCGGCGGCCTTGCGACCGCACTGGCGCTCTCAAGAAGGGGTTATCCGGTTCACTTGCTCGAAAAGGCGCACGAGTTTGGCGAGATTGGCGCAGGTATTCAGATTGCTCCTAACGGCTCACGTATGCTCGACGACCTCGGCGTACTCGACAAGATACAAGCGGTTGCCGTCTATCCTCAACGGATGATGTTGGTGGATGCGCTCTCTAATGAAACTCTCACCACATTGGATTTTGGTGAAAAATTCCAACGCGCTTATACCTACCCCTATCTGGTGATGCATCGCAATGACCTGCTTACCATCCTGCTGGAAGCTTGCCAACAGAGCGACGCGATTACCTTAGAAACACAGCGGGAAATTGTCACAATCGAAGATCTAGGCGATGGGGCGCGGGTTAGCTGTACCGGTGGTTCCACATATGAATGTAATGCGCTGATTGGGGCGGATGGATTGTGGTCCACTGTGCGCAAGTATGTAATTGACGAAAGTGACCCGGTGTGCGTGGAGTTTGTGGCATATCGTGGTGCGATTCCAGCCGGAGAAGTGATTGAACATGGCGGCATGGACACCATCCGGTACTGGATTGGCCCTAATCTGCATCTTATCCAGTATCCACTGAGGGGCGGCGAACTCTATAACCAGGTTGCGGTGTTTAAAAGCTATCGGTACCGTGCGGACTCAGACGACTGGGGAACCGATGCTGAACTGGAAGAGCTTTTTGCAAAGACGCATGAGAGTGTAAGAAGGGCTTTGCTCAAGGTAAAACGAGACCGGCGTTGGCCGCTCTATGACCGGCTACCTGCAGATAACTGGACACGCCATCACATCACGATGCTTGGTGATGCTGCCCACCCGATGCTGCAACATATTGCGCAAGGAGCGTGCCAGGCTCTGGAAGATGCAGTGGGTCTGGCGGACGCGATTGCCAGTCATCAGGGAGATGTGAGCAGGGCGTTTCTCGCCTACCAGGAGGAGCGTATTCCGCGCACAGCTCGCGTGCAACGCACAGCACGCCTCTTCGGTGATATTATTCATAGTGAGGGCATCGGCGCGATGCTGCGCAACGTGCTGGTCTCCCAACGAGCGCCAGATGATTATGCATACACTGATTGGTTCTATGGTTACCAACCAGAGAGAAAGGCGATCAGCGATGAGTATTGATATTAGCCACGCCCACACAGTAGAAGTTGGCTATGATGAGTTTTGCGGCGCACTCGCGGCTCACGATCTAAAGCCGCTCTGGAAGATAGCCAGGCAACTTATGCCGGAAGTTCCTTTACCCACCACGCAACCCTGGCTCTGGAAATGGGATGATGTTTTGCCGCTCGCCAAGCGTGCGGGCGAACTGATTACTCTTGAACGAGGCGGTGACCGGCGCGTTCTGGCACTCGCCAATCCCGGGCTGAAGGGGCTGCCATTTACCAGTACAACGCTCTGGGGAGCATTCCAGTATCTGGGGCCGCACGAGTCGGCACCTGCTCACCGGCACACGCCCAACGCGATTCGCTTTGTTCTCAGCGGCTCAGGTGTCTTTACGACGGTCAATGGCGATGCATGCGACATGGAACAGGGCGATTTGATTCTTACACCAAATTGGAACTGGCACGACCATAATAATCAGAGTGACAACCCGATGGTGTGGTTCGATGGCCTGGACTTACCGCTATTGACAACACTGGAGTCCATCTTTTTCGAGAACCATCCTGACCAGTTGCAGCGGGTGCAGGGGCGCAACCTTTCGGAGCAAGGGTTTACAGGGGTTGGATTGCGCGAGATGGGAGTCAACTCACCCGTTGCTCACTCCCCGCTCTTACGTTATCGTTGGCAAGAGACCGAGCGGATGCTCGAATCACTCCATCAGGTTCGTGGTGGTTCGATGATCAGCCTGGAGTTCGTAAACCCGCTCACAGGAGGCCCGGCAGTGAATACGTTTGCTTGCGAGATGCACCGCCTGTATCCAGGCGAGCGTACACCATCCAGGCGCAAAACGGGCAGTTCGGTCTACGTTGTCTATCAAGGTAGCGGTCGTTCAGTGATCAATGGCGTTCTCTACGAATGGGGGCCTGGCGATAGCTTCGTGACTCCATCCTGGGCAAGCGTTGACCATGAGGTATTCGAAAGAGCAGACCTGTTTGCCATCAGTGATCGGCCCATTCTGCAAGGTCTGCATCTCTACCGTGAAGAGGAACTTGCGGAGCGCCAGGAGATTACCGGCACATTTATACCCCTTAAAGGTGTGTTGGAAACTGCTGATACGAACGGAAATGAGCGTTAAGCCCTTTGTTTTCGGTAGAATTGCGGTGGCATATCTGTTCATTCTGTAGTATAGTGTGGTTAGCATATGGATGGGTGTTGGAGTGTGAAGTAGCGCGGGTATTTGTGAAAGAGAAAGTGGCAATACCGGATGCAAATGGATAGTGTGCAACAAACAGGCGACGAACAAGAGCAGATACATGTCATTCACATTCTGTTGGTAGATGATCATGCGCTTGTGCGTGAGGGAACGCGCCGTTTATTAGAGATGGAGAGCGATGTTGTAGTGGTGGCGGAAGCATCTAGCGGCGAGGAAGCAATTGAACTTACCCGAAAATTGCGGCCAGATATTGCAGTGATGGATATCGCCATGCCTGGTATGGGTGGCATAGAAGCGACTCGCGCCATAAAAAAGGATTGCCCTGAAACAGCAGTTTTGATTCTCTCCGCCTATGACGATGAGCCATATTTGCTAGCTTTGCTTGACGTGGGGGCAGCTGGATTTTTACTCAAGAATGTGAATAGTCAGGAGTTGATTCAGGCTATTCGTGCAGTCGCACGGGGTGAATCGGTGTTGCAGCCCTCGCTGGCTGAAAAAATGATGCGGCGTCTTTCTACGCAGCCAGATGCGGCACCTCACACCGTTCAATTGCTCAGCGATCGCGAATTTGATGTGCTGCGCCTGGCTGCACGCGGCTTGCTGAACAAAGAAATCGCGGCCCGCCTGGGTTTGAGTATCCGCACTGTGCATAGTCATCTGGCTAGTATTTTCATGAAGATGCACGTCGGGTCGCGAACAGAAGCCGTGTTGCTTGCATTACGCCAGGGGATGATTTCCTTGCAGGATACGTATGACACCTGATTCGTCGCTTTCATTCAAAACATATGACCCCTTGCAGAAAATTGTAGCTGTATTCTCGCTTATCTGCGCAGTTTGCCTGCTGATCTGGTCGTTGTATACCTACCAGCCTGCGCCCACTCTCTATGGTCCACGTGCCATCTACAGTGTGATAGTGTTGTCTATCACGCTATCATTGTTGGGCCGCTATTTACTGCTGCGCATCATCAAACGAGAATCGGGTATCGGGCATATCCAATATCACCGGTTGCCTCATACCTGGCAAATGCTGTTTCTCTTTGATATTACGGCCCCAATTTATCTTGCCGCTGGTGTGCTTGTGGGCGTTTCTGCCGGTGTGCTAACTGCACTCATTACACAAACAGCCCTTCAGGTATATACCTTTATAAATCGTTCTGTCTCGCTGGTGGAAGTCTGTTATCGTATCGCCAGTACGGCTGTAGTTGTGCTGATTGCAGATTCGCTCTTTACGTTGATTGCCGGCACACAGCAACAACAGGCAATCAATGGCTACAGCCAATTTTCTGAATCGAAGGAACTGCTTGGATGTATTATCGCAGTCGTTGTTATGATGCTCTTATTGACAATCGCTTCCTTACCTACCTTCATCCAATCGCAGAGCGAATGGGATGACTCGTTCACCCCGATAAAGGCAACTCGTACCACAGTTATGACACAGTGGAGTGGTTATTTGCGTTCTCCGGTGTTGCTTTTCCAGATGCTGGTCTTGAGTGTCGGGCCTCTTTTGCCAGTGGTAGATATCTTCGATAATGTTGTGGCCGAAATCGCGTGGTTATTCTTTCTGATCCCGCTCTTCGCGATTTATTACCTTGCCCTGGTGAGTACACGCCTCAGTATTCGCACGGATACACTGCAAGAGACTCTGACCGACTTGAGTAGCGCCCGTCGCCGCCAGGACGAATTGCGCGGCTATGCCACGTTGATTACTCGTGTACAGGAAGAAGAACGGCGGCGACTGTCACGCGAATTACACGACGATACCGCCCAGGCATTGATCGCACTGGCTATGGGTCTGGATAGCCTCGGAAGAGCTTTAGGGCAACGTGACCTCTCAGAAAAAGACAGGGAGTGGTTCGCAAGCTTGCAAAACCTTGCCGCTCATACGTTGGAGGGAGTGCGCCGTGCCTGTCGTGATCTTCGACCATCAGTCCTTGATGACCTGGGTTTACGCGCCGCGTTGGAGTGGTTGAGCGATGGTTCTTCTGCACGAGGAGTTCCCTGTACCTTTACCTGTCAAGGAACTCCCGTGCCAACGACGTCGGAAGATGAGATCGCCATCTTCCGTATTGTGCAAGAAGCATTATCGAACATCTGGCGACATTCCGAGGCGACACACGCCGAAATTGCAGTGACCTATCTATCAGATAGACTTCATGTGACTATTCGTGATAATGGTAAGGGATTTGTTCCCCAAAACACACGAGATATTGCCAGTAGCTCGCAGAGTAACCTGGGTCTCGTTGGCATGCGCGAACGGGCCGCACTCATCGAAGCTACCCTGACGATTTGTTCGTCCGCCGGCAATGGATGTCGTATCGAACTGATTTTGCCGTTGGCCTCTCCACGACCTGCTGATCGGGTGAGCTACTGAGCTTGCCTTCAGGCTTCATGACCTCTGAAAGGCTTTCCATCCTTCAACCAGGCTACCTCTTCGATTCTGGCAGCAACTGGGGCAATTCCCGGCGTAACAGTTTCCCTGAAGAAGTACGCGGTAGCTGATCGGTAAGGTAAATGGCCCGGAGTTTTTTATAGCGAGCCAATTTATGCGCTGTAAAGTTCAAGAGTTCGTCTGTACTGAGCGTGAATCCGGTGTGGGGAACGACAAAGGCAATCGGCACCTGCCCCCAGGAAGCATCTGGTTGACCGCACACACCGGCCTCCTTGACGCCGGGATGAGAAAGCAAAACGGACTCAATTTCAGCAGGGTAGACATTCTCGCCACCTGAAATTATCAAATCCGCACGGCGGTCAAGCACGAAAAGATAGCCATCTTTATCAAGATAACCAATATCACCTGTGGCGAACCAGCCGTCTCGCAATGCTTGAGCCGTCGCTTCTGGTCTGTCAACATACCCCGGTGTAATCGTCGGCCCTTGCAACAATATCTCGCCTGGCTCACCCGTAAGCGCAGGCCGGTTCTCGTGTATGATGCACAGCTGAACAGGAGGAAGAGGCCGTCCCGCGGAACCCAGCTTGCGCACGGCATCCGCCGGCGAAAGCGTGACCGCCTGTGAACAAGCCTCCGTCAAACCATAGGTCTGTACGACAGGCACGCCGTGCAACATACACGCTTCGAGCAACGGCAAGGGAGCAGGTCCACCGCCAAGTAACACACAACGCAGCATCGCGGGATAACGTGCGTCACTCTGGTTAGTATCTAGCTCGGCAAGCATTCGTTGCAGCATGACGGTAACCACCGAAATAATCGTTATGCCGTCCTCCATTATGCTGCGATTGATACGCGCAGGGTCAAATCTTTCGTGAATCATCACACTGATGCCATAAATAACACTCCGCATCAGGATGGTGAGACCACCAATATGATAAAGTGGCAGGCAGACAAGCCAACGATCGTCGAGATTGTGTCCAAGATTGAGAGCGGAGCCAACCGCGTTCCACCACTGCATGCCATAGGTAATGATTGCTCCTTTCGGCTGACCCGTTGTACCGGACGTATACAATATTGCCTGTGTTTCATTGAGATCAATCAGGGTCCGTAGTGGAACATCACGTTCAGGTAGCTGAGACAAAACGATTTCACTGCTCTTTGGCTCGTTTGCCAGGGTAGCAAGAGACAATTGCAGCACAGCTCGCCCGATTTCAGTCGCCAGACTTGCGTAGTTTGCATCGCAGACGAGCAGCGAAGCATTGACATCGCGTATCTGCCAGCATAGCTCTTCAAGCGTCAAACGCAAGTTTAGAGGCACCAGAATAGCCCCGAGCCGTGTCAGTGCGTGGACACACGCCGCGTAAGATAATCCATTGGTAGCCAGCAAAGCCACGCGATTTCCTTGTTGAACGCCTATAGTGGCAAGTTGTCGTGCAAGCCGTGACGCTTGCCGGTCAAGCTCCGCAAAGCTCCATTGCACCTGCTCACACTGTAACGCCATGTGTTCAGGGCGGTTCTCAGCGCAACGTGCCAACCAATCGGGTAGAAAATTGTTCGATGTATTCAATCCAAACCTCTAAAATGCGTATCTATTCAGTGCTTCCCTGTTAAGCGTAATGCCCAGGCCAGGGCCAGTTGGAACAGCGAGAAAGCCCTCGCGAACAGGAAGGTTGTCCATCACCAGATTATCAACCAACAACCCAAGTGTCGCGAGACCACATTCGAGTGTGACGGCAGGTGATGCGGCGGCGAGATGCAGTGCTGCCACCAGACCAATGCCCGCCTCGAGCGTGCTTGTAATAACACTGCGTACACCTCGCTCTGTCGCTGCCGCCATCATCTGCTGTCCGGCGCGTAATCCCCCGGCAAGCTGGGGCTTAATCACAAAGATATCTGCCGCTTCGTTAGCGAGGATTCGTTGGGCGCTTTCGAGGTCGTGCAAGGCCTCGTCAACTGCGATGGGGATGGATACTGCCTGGCGCAAAGTTCGCATACCCGTCAGGTCGTGCGCTGGCAAGGGCTGCTCAACATACTGTATCTCGTATGGAACGCACTGGGAAAGGATGGATATAGCTTGCTCAAGCTGCCATCCCTCGTTCGCATCCAGTCGCAGATGCATAGCAGGCCCAATTGCAGCTCGTACTGCTGCTATACGCTCGACCTCTGCCGAAATACTACCTCCCAGAGCTACTTTCAGCTTCACACAACGATAGCCATGCTTTCTGGCTTCCTTAGCGGCCACGATTGCGGCCCCCGTTGCGCTTGAGCCGATAACAGCGTTAACCGGCACGCTTGCTCGTGGTGGAGTACCAACCGGAGCAAGTAATGCCGAGACTGTACATCCCTCAGCTTTGCCAAGCGCATCGAGCAACGCGATTTCCAGCCCGCAGAGTACTGAGGGTGTAGAAATTCCCTTCAACCAGAGCGCACTCTCGCGGTCGCCCTTGCTCTCGGCATCTATCAGCTTCAATGCTTCTGCGAGCGTTTGATTGCGCAGACGCGCAGCCAGTATCGGGAGCAGTGAGCGAATATCCGCGAGACTTTCTCTCCCGAATGCTGGCAACGGCGCGACCTCTCCAATACCAGAGATGCCGCTTTCGGTCGTTATCTCTACAACTATCCCTTCCCGTGCAGTGATTACGCCGTGGGCGGTGGTGAAGCTATTGCGAAATGGTAGGCGGTAGTTGTACCATTGAACATCAACGATTTTCATAGTGCCAGGATGCCAGAAAGTTTAGGGCAAGCGTGGGAATCTGGAAAAATCCGGCTTGCGCTTCTCCAGGTAGGCATTCTTCCCCTCCTGACCTTCTTCGGTCATGTAGTAGAGCATGGTTGCATTGCCGGCCAGTTCTTGAATACCGGCGAGGCCATCGGTATCCGCGTTGAAAGCCGACTTCAGGAAACGCAGCGCGATGGGACTTTTCTCAAGTATCTCCCTTGCCCATTGTATGGTCTCTTCCTCCAGTCGTTCCAATGGCACGACGGTGTTGACCAGTCCCATATCCAATGCTTCCTGAGCCGTGTACTGCCGGCAGAGATACCATATTTCGCGAGCCTTTTTGTGACCAACGACACGTGCCATGTAGGTGGCACCCCAACCAGCATCAAAGCTGCCAACTTTGGGTCCTGTTTGCCCAAACCTGGCATTATCGGCGGCAATCGTCAGGTCGCAGAGCAGGTGTAGGACGTGACCACCGCCTATGGCATAGCCAGCAACCATCGCTATCACCGGCTTTGGCAGATACTTAATAGATTTCTGCAAGTCGAGCGCGTTCAGGCGGGGTACGCCATCGTCGCCGACATACCCACCATGACCTCGCACGCGCTGATCTCCGCCAGAGCAGAATGCTTTATCACCCGCGCCGGTAAGAATAACCACGCCAATTTCCGCGTCCTCGCGGCAAATATTGAAGGCATCAATCAATTCCGTCAGCGTTTCTGGCCGGAATGCATTGCGCACTTCGGGCCGATTGATGGTAATCTTTCCCATGCCCTCGGCTTTTTCAAAAATGATGTCCGTATAGTCACGAACTTGTTGCCAATCTACCAACATGTCTTACTCCTTCAGTAAAATTTCCTACTGTATTGCGTTAATTTGCTGGAAATTTCCTACCAGCGTGTCAAATTCCTCTGGTCGTTCAAGATGAACTGTGTGACCAGCGCCGGGTACGATACACAGTTGCGCGTGCGGCAATACCTGGGCCATATTTCTGGCAATTGCGCTGAATTTCATATCAAGTTCACCGGCAATCAGCAGTACAGGTATGCGCAAGGCGGGAAGTTGTGCATGGAGAGGCGGTTGGACTCCTGTACCGGCACCGCGCAAGCTCTGTGCCAGTCCGTTTGCCCGATTATGCAGACGTTGCCGACGCAATGCCGCTCGCGCCTCAAAGGGCAACATGTGCTGGCTGGCAAATAGTGGCAGCTTTTCCCAATAATCAATAAATGCTTCCACGCCATCGCGCTCTATGCTCGCGGCCAATACTTCGTCGCTCATGCGTCGCTGCTCTCGCTCTACCGGGTCCGCTAACCCAGGTGAAGCGCTCTCCAGAATGAGTGCGCGAAAAAAACCTGAAAATGCTGCGTACAGGGCAATGCGTCCACCCATCGAATAGCCTAGAAGAACGGCTTCACCCCGTCGTACTCCCAACTGCTGAAGTACTGTCAGCATGGTTTGCTGGCAGTATTCAATCGTGTAGCACTGTGGATCAGCAGGAGCGGCGGATTGTCCATGCCCAGGTAAATCAAGCGCAATGACGCGCCAACCCTCGGCGGCAAGTCTATCCAGGTGACTGTCCCAACCGGCTGCACTTCCTGTAAAGCCGTGCAGCATGACCAGTGTAAGACCGCTTGCTCTAGCGTCCCCGCGCCGCTCTATGCCAATCTGCACGCCGTTCACCTGCACAAACGAACTTCCCATCTCAACCCCTCGCTTCTCTCTCCTGCTCGTGAAGGGCCTGACCAACCACTTCCCAGAGTTGGCGGTGCATTTGAACATTGCTGGCGCGTTCTGTTTGCACCTCAATTACATGCAAACCACCGTTGTCCAGTCCCTGACTCACTTGCTCGCGGAACTGCTCCCAACTTCCCACCTTCTGATAGTGTCCACCGTACATCTGCACGGCCAGACGAAAATCCAGCCCGGTTGGTGTGCCGAATAGCTGTTCAAAATGCTCTGGATAGGCCGCCTGTGGCAAGAAGGAGAAGATGCCCCCACCATCATTGTTGATCAGCACAATGGTGAGGTTGAGTTCATGTAATCGGGCGGCAAGCAATCCGTTGAGATCATGGAAAAACGAGAGATCACCAATTACCAGCAAGGTCGGCTTGCCCTGTCCTGCTGCCGCGCTTGCCCCTAACGCACTGGAGACGACCCCATCAATACCATTTGCACCGCGATTACCCATAATATGTATGCGTTGCGCCGTACTTGAGAAGAAAGTATCCAGGTCGCGCACCGGCATACTGTTGCCAATGTAAAGCGTTGTATCATCCGGTAACAGATTAACAAGTTCGGTAAAAACTCGTCCCTCAAAGAACTGGTCGAATGTATGAATTGTTGCCCGTATGGTTTGTTGTGCCACCCTGTCAGCATTTTGCCACATGGCAATCCATTCTTTTGACGAGAATGGTGACGAAGATAGTTTTTCTTCAGATTGCATGAGCGTGCTAAGGAGATTCTGACAGAGCGTAGCAGGGTCGGTGTGAATGAGTTCACTGGCAAGCTGCGTTGGCTCTTCCCAGCCGTTATGTCCATCAATCACGACCAGAGGGCAGGATGCATAGCGTTTCAGGTAAAGCAGTAGCGGTTTGGAGGTCGGCATAGCACCAAAGCGCAGCACCAATTCTGGCTGCACACTTTCGATAAAGGAGTTGATACGTAAGAACGCATCGTAACTGGAAAGTATCATGCCAGAATCGTGATTGCCGCAGCGCAGTTGCGAGAGCGGATCAGCCAGAATGGGATAACCCAGGTGTTGCGCTAATCGTAGCAGTGGTTTCGTCAAAGATGGGTCATCGTTTGGGCCGACGATGATTAGACCACGTTGTACCCTGTGTACCATATTCGCCAGAGAGGCGATGGTTGCCGCGTCAGGTGCGCCTGCCTGGGCATGGTGAACGTCAACATACGGAGCATTGTCTGGTCTGCCCCGCCAGGCAACGAGATCGCGCTGTGCAGCAGGCGGCAAGGATTGGTCGAGCAGTGGTTCGGGCGTGAGCGGCTCGCGCAATGGAAAGTTGAGATGCACAGGACCGGCGGGAAGCGCTTGCGATAACGCAGTCGCTCGGACGGCAATAGTGCGAACATAGCGCAGAGCGGCATTGGTTGCTCCAGGCAGAGCCAGTTCAACAAACCACTTAACATATGTTCCGTAGATGCGATTTTGATCAATACTCTGGGGCGCACCATTGTCTCGCAATTCGTGAGGGCGATCCGCTGTCAGTACCAGCAAAGGCACGTGCGTTAATTTTGCCTCGACAATTGCTGGCAAAAAGTTTGCCGCAGCCGTACCTGATGTACAGAGGAGGGCCACCGGTTGTCGTAATCGCTTCGCCATACCCAGACCAAAGTAGGCTGCTGAACGCTCGTCTACATGTATCCACGTGCGTATGCCCGTTTGCGCGGCAAACGCTATGGCAAGGGGGGTCGAACGAGACCCAGGGCAGATTACCACGTTTCCTATGCCCGCTCGTTGTAGTTCATCTACAAACGCGCCGACATAGGCATAAGTTGAGTTCAGCGGTTCCTGTGACTCAGCGGAGATTGCTGCTGTTTCAGCTGCTCTTAACATGCGTTATCCTCGTTTCCTATCACGTTCCTCGTAGCCCAATGCGTGAAGCATCGCTTGAAATTTTAAACAAGACTCGGCAAACTCGGCCTGAGGATCAGAGTCGGCAACGATGCCACATCCAGCAAAGAGTCTGGCGGTACCGCCATCAATCAAGCCTGAGCGTAATGCGACCGCGAACTCACCGTGTCCGCTCGCGCCAATCCAACCAAGTGGAGCAGCATACCAACCTCTATCAAGTTTCTCAACATTGCGTATCGCTTCGAGAGCCGCGTGGCGAGGAAAGCCACCAACAGCAGGTGTAGGATGCAGGTCTGCCATGATGTCAAGAATGCAACGGCCTGGAATGAGTTCGCCGGCAATAGGAGTCTTCAGGTGCTGTACATTCTTCAATTTCAGCAATTGTGGCATTGTGGAGACATGCACGTGCGTACAGTGATTTGCAAGAGCTTCCCGCACCATCTCTACGACAATTGCATGTTCGCCATTATTCTTCTCGCTTTGTAAAAGCTCCGCGCCGATGCGTGCATCCTCCTCTTCGGTCTTGCCGCGTCGCGCCGATCCTGCCAGTGCCATCGTTTGTATTTGTCCATCTCTGGCCTGCACGAGCCGCTCAGGGGTCGCGCCCATAAAGAATTGTTCCCCGCGCTGTATAGCAAATACATACGCGGTTGGATAGCTCTCGCGCAGCCGATGCAACACTGTACTGATAGCAAATGTCGCGGAAGAATCGTGAAACGTTGCCTGAATATCACGCGCAAGCACAACCTTTTCGAAAGCACCATGTTGTATCGTATCTACTGTGTCGGCCACCATTGCTTTCCACTCAGATGCAGGTCGTATTTCGTGTAGCGAGAGCGCGTTGCTGTTATCTGCTCTCCGTATCTCTGGTGTACGTTCCAACATATCGTGCAACCGTTTGACGCTGGCTGCGATCTCTTTTGCGCACTGCTCGCTATTATCTGATGCTTGAATCATTCTGTTGACGCTAAGTGCGACGCAATCGGCACTGTAACTCAGCAGTATCTGTGGCAAAATGAGCAAGCCATCTGGAAAGTTCACCCAGAGTGCAGTACGAGGAACGAGTGGATCAAATGTGTATCCGCCAAAGAGGACGGGGCCACTATTAGTAAAGGTATCCGTTGGATGGACACAGGTGATAGCTGCGTCATTCAAGAGAGTACGCCATGCGGAAGCCGAATCGGTAAAGCGTGTGACCCCATGCGTTTCGATGGTTGCGGCAGCACCCATACCAACGAGCGCATTTCCCTCGACTGGCCGTTCCCAAAAGAAGCACTCCCCCAACTTTGCTTGTCTGGCCGCAGTAAAGACGCGCAGCGGATCAATCCATGCAATTGGAAATGTAAAGCTAGCAAGTACCGCTCGTTGTTGCCTATCAGCACGTTGAGCAGCTTCGCGTAGGGTTTTGAGTAATGGTTCACTGGTACTGGAAACAGGCCATTGGCCGCTAATAGTTGTATCATCTACTCCAATCTGATTGGAGATAACCGACTTCATAATGTTGTCTACCTCTATATCAGGTGAGATAGTCTGAAAAAATGTTTCTCATCTATCCCCTAACATATTGTAGCTGATGAAAGGAAGACTGCCAACGTGGCATCTCTCCAGCAGACAAATACGTTGCCTACCAGGTCTGCCTGTTATGATGGTTTTCTGCTTGCATCATGCTCTCGTTAGCGGGTGACACTCACGTTTGGAGCCATTAATCCAGCAATAGGGCAGGTGTTTTCTCCGTGTCTATCTCCTGAGCAGTGGGTTTGATACTCTTTTCGCGCAATGGGGTACGCATAAAAAAGGCGCAGACTATTGCACCGGCGCAGAGGACGACACAAGCAAGCGCAGTTAACTTAAACCCCTGGAGAATAATTCCCTCGATAATCAGGTGATCTATACCCGCTCCAGGCGCAATGAATTGGTCGGCTGCCGCCCGATTGGTCGTGAGGTGCGGTGGAAGCGTCGTATTGATATGGAAGAGGTAGACCTGGCTTAGCACCGTGACGCCAAAGGCTGTACCGATATTGCGTGCCATCCCTAGCGATCCAGAGGCCAGTCCTGACTGCTTGGTTGAGACCGCGCTTACCACTGCGAGTGTCGCGCAGGAGGTGAAGACGGGAATGCCAAGACCACGCAGCAGAAAGGTTGGAAGCAATCCACTGACATAATCACTTTGAGGCACCAGGGTAACGACAATGTAGAGAAAGCTCAACCCGATTACCAATGCTGAAAGGGCAAGGAACAGGTATTGCCGACGCCCTGCCCATTGTGCAATCAGACCGGTAAAAGGCGTGAAGAGGACAATCAATCCAGTGGCGGGCAAGAAAGCAAGGCCGCCTTGCAATGGAGAAAATCTCCACGTGTTTTGCATGAACAGGCTCCAATAGGGCTGCGACCCAAAGAGGGCTGCGGAGAATAAGAAGAAGCTCAGACATCCCATCACAAAAGGAAAATTGCGAAACAGGGACAGGTCAATCAGAGGCCAACGCACTCGTCGTTCTGTCATGACGAACAGCGTCAGAAAGATGATTCCAGACAGGCAGCTTCCAATAACAATACTATTTGTCCATCCTTCGTCCCCGGCACGGGTGAAACCGCATAATAGGCACAGGAGGCCGGCGGACAGGAACAGTAGCCCGGGCCAGTCTACTGGGACAGCATCGGTTGAATCGCGTGATTCCGGGACGAACAGTACCGCCATAATCAGAGCAACAACCCCAAGCGGAACATTCACAAAGAATATCCAGCGCCAACTCTCACCCTGCACCAGCAGTCCACCGAGAACCGGGCCAGCAATCAGACCCAACCCGGATATTCCCCCGTAGATTCCAATTGCCAGGCCATGCTGGCGTGGCGGAAATGCGCGGATAAGGATAGCGAGCGTGCCAGGCGTCATGATAGCCGCACCAATGCCCTGTATCACGCGAAAGACGATCAATGCTGTGATATTCGGGGCCAGACCACAGGCCAGTGACGCACTACTGAAGAGTGCTAAACCTGCCAGATATAACGTTCGTTGTCCCCAGATATCTCCGAGACGCCCGAAGCCCATAGGCAGCACTCCAATCATCAACACATAACCTGAAATTGTCCAGGAGACTGTGCTGAGCGGAGCGCGAAAATCATGTCCGATGGCGGGCATCGCGACATTTACAATAAACAGATCAATATAGAGCATGAGCAGGCCAGAGCATGCAGCTATCAATGTCAACCACCGGGAAGGTATACGCTTTTCCATGAAGAATCCTCCAAAATCATTTCTGTGAAACAGATTATCGAACGTTACGTGCGCTCGTCTGATACATCCGTTGCTCCGACTCAGCAGCATCGTGATGAGGGAAGTATACACGATGAAAAGTCACCAGTCAAGTATATTAGGTGGTAACTTCTAAGCAGAAAAAGAAATTTGACGATAACCTTCATATGTATTACAATGGAGACAAAGAGAACGGAGAGAACGGCAATGCAGGTAGTGAAAATAGATGCTAACAGAGAAGACAGAGAAGTGCCAGCATCGCTTGTACCCATCCTGGCAGTGATTAACACTCGTTATGGACGAACACGTGCGGATGATTGGCAGAGCCTTGAGCAGATGCGCGAATGGCTGATCCAAAACCAGTTACTCGCCAACGAGACGCCAGTTTCACAGGGAGACCAGCGCCGATTGATTGAAGTGCGAGAGGCTCTGCGAGGTTTGCTGCGCGGCAATAACGGGCAGCCAGTTGACCCCAAGCATATCGAGACGTTGAATCATATAGCAAAGCATGCATCTCTTATTGTGCGTTTGCGACCGGATGGGTCGGCGCATCTTGTCCCAGATATCGAGGGTGTGGATGGCGTCATTGGTTTTTTACTCGGTATCGTGTTCACGGCTATGGCAGATGGAACCTGGACGAGGCTCAAAGTCTGTCGCAATGACCACTGCCAAAAAGCGTTCTATGATAGCTCAAAGAATCATTCAGGAACGTGGTGTGCTATGGCGACGTGTGGTAGCCGCATCAAGGCGCGTGCGTATCGCCAGCGCCAGCAGAAAAAGATTGAAGGCTGAGTTTTCGCTGTGTATAGGGGAATTTCGTTGGCTCGTTCATGCTTTTCACCTATCTCTTGTACTGACGTGGCGATGGTGTGCTTCCTCTGTCATTCTAACATTTTCAGACTCAGTTTGCTATGTCTATTCAGGCTGGGCAGGAAGACGATGTAGATGTCTCCTTTCATCCTGGCTGTGTGCTATCTGTGATGTCCTCCGGCCAAAACGAGAGTGGTGTGTGAGGTACACACATTAAACTAAAGGCTGAGGTGACAAGCGGTTTACCCGGCAGAAGCAAACGAAACACTTGTGCAAGTGAGCGACGGTCAATGATAAAGCCAGTAATGTTCCTGGTCGTGACCTTTGCTATGAATGGATGTCACGTTTGCCTTGACTGAACTCGCTTTCATGCATCCCGTTGCTCTATAATATAGAGTATAAGGAGCTGTATCCTTGCCAAGCATGTATGGAGTAAAGAGTATGCCAGTCACAGATATGGTACAACATCGCATTGAATCCGATCTCGAACGCTATGTGGAAACGACGTTACCTCCTCTGCAACACCAATGGCCGCTGTTAGGTAAAGAACTGTTCGCCATGGAACATACACTCACTGACACCTCCAGGGCGAACGAACAGGAAAAAGAGGAGAAGCGTGCAGTCATTCGGAACGCCGTCGTCGCCCAGTTGTACCGCGATGAAGAAACCTATACACGAGACACACGCCATCTCGCCTTCCTCCTTCTCAAAGCCGGAAGAGGTGGGGCTATCGTCGGCAATCCCACAACCATTGGCAAGGACAGCGAGTTGCAAGAGCTTCCTTACACAGGATTGGAGGGGTACTATGCTGGCTCGGAAAAGACGATCGAGCGTCCTGGCATGACCCCGGAAGCCATTCTCCAGGAGGAGGCCGATATCGGAGCTAACCTGCTCGGTAGCCTTAAAAAACATGCCATTGAGCAGAACACCTGGGTCACAGTCTCCCGCTTGAAGCACGTACTTGACGGGGGAGAACCTGATCTCGAACAGTTACGCACAATCCAGCTCTTGTGGAGCATGTGTGTCAGACGATTGCACGTCAGAATCTATCGCAATGCCGAGTTTGAGTTGACCCTGACAGAGCAGATTGAGCAGTTGCAACAACTGTTAAGCGGAATACCTGCTAGGATGCTGGAGGAAAAACAAGTGAGAGAGAGCATCCAGGCAGCATGTGACCGGCTCAAACAGGAACTGGCGCATCTGAGCGATGCGGATAAGGCGAAAGAAAGGAAAGAAAGAAAAATCAGGGAGTGGATTCGCTCGGATAGATTAGCAGAATTCCGTCGTTTTCGTGACGAGACGTATCAGCTAGTAACGGCGTCGGGTCAGAGTCAGTACAATATTGGCGTGCAAGATGCCTCGCTGAAGAAGGCGACCATAGTGGAGACCATTACCCTGCCCAAGATTCCTGATAGAAATGCATATCCTCAAACGTCTGTCCATTTCACGCAAAGCCAACTTGAGGGGTACCTGTTTCTTGCCAAATTGGGAGTAATAGGGGGCGACCCTCTAACAAGAAGCGTTTTAGTTTCCATGTAATGCTTTGCATCCCTCCGGCTGGATCATGCAAACACCTTCTTGCTCGATCATGAAACAAGGAAGTCTGCTGATTTCAGGCGGAGAGTATATTAACATTGTTACGCGATTGTGTAAATCTGGCAGTGCCAGGGAAATCAGATTGTGATTTTAATGGCGTATCCTATGGTTTCAGTACAAAAAGGAGAAAACTATGGACGACAGTGATATTCTCACTCACATTGAAAAGCTCGTACAAGAGGAACAAAAACTTGCGCGACTCGTCGAGCAGGGCGATCTGACCAAAGAGCAACGCGCTTCTGTACACCAGCTTGCGATCTATCTGGATCAGTGCTGGGACCTCATACGTCAACGTCGTGCCCGGCGTATAGCTGGCCTCGAGCCAGGAGATGCCAGGCTGCATGACGAGGAAAGTACTGAACTCTTCCCACAATAACATTCCTGGCTTCCACGCGGCAATGGACTGCGATCTTCCTGAAATTTCAACCGCAGTCCTGGCAAACTCATGATAGCGTTTAGCCTGTGAAATAGAGGCAACCCCTGTGCCATATAAGAGGCAATCTCTGCCTCACTGAGATCGCCTCGCTTCGATGTGTTTCGAGATCACTGACAACGGTATCCCCTTTAATAAGATTGGTTGCAGCGACTCAATGTTCACCCAATGGTTCCAATCATAGCGGCATCAATCAGGTACTTGAAGAATTACCACTGTGAAATGTTTCATACAATAAATGTGAATTAATTACAGAGATTATCAAGGAAACTACCGCATTATATGGATGAGAGGACTTTTCTTTTATTGTATGTAAAATCCTCTCAGGAGAAAAAGCAGGGTAGCAGTCTTTTTTTCTACACTGCACTGCATGAGTTTTGCTCTAAAGGAGGTGTCTCTAAAGAGGGCCGAGACACAACGAGTACCAGATTGGTCCGTTGCTCAAGGCTCAAGCTCAGGTAACAACTAAGCCCGTTCTCCAAATGAAATTGTGCGGCGTCAATCCTACAGAGCGTTGGGGAAAAACAAACATTTTTCAGACGCTCATTGAATTCCAAGGAAAGGTGTCTAACATGAAAATCAGCAGCTACTTGAAGTCCATCGTTGTACTTTGTCTCCTACCGATGCTGTTTTTCAGTGCCAGTGTCACACATGCTGCCTCGCTGAGTTGTGGAACCTGGAGTGTTGTAACAAGTCCCAATCCTGGTGTACCTGACGGCCTGAGTAGTGTGGCAGCGGTTTCGTCCAGTGATGTCTGGGCGGTGGGTTCTGCGGGCAGCCAAATGGGCAGCGGTCAGACGGTGATTGAACATTGGAATGGCACGCAATGGGGAGTCGTGACGAGTCCCAGCCCTGACTTGTATAATACACTGACTGGTGTTGCAGTAGTCTCGACCAGTAATGTCTGGGCGGTTGGTTGGCACGCTAGTGGAGGTTCTACCCGGACGCTGATTGAACACTGGAATGGCACACAGTGGAGTGTTGTGAAGAGTCCAAGTCCTGCCTCGATTGACAACGAGCTTTTCGGCGTGACGGCGCTCTCTGCCAGCAATGTCTGGGCGGTTGGTTTCATTGCAAGCGCGACGGCAATTGGTCCAGTGCAGCAGACGCTGATCGAACACTGGAATGGCACGAATTGGAGTGTCGTGAAGAACCCCAGCCCAGGTTCATCTCCCGTCCTGAATGGAGTAACAGCGGTCTCGTCCAGCGATGTCTGGGCCGTAGGGAACGTTGGCTTCACCCAGACGTTGATCGAACACTGGAACGGTACAAGCTGGAGTGTTGGGAAGAGTCCCAGTCCTGGCTCAGGTGATGACCTTCGAGATGTGGCGGCGGTTTCAGCCAGCAATGCCTGGGCGGCGGGCTACACATTCAACGGCAGCTCCATCCAGACATTGATTGAACACTGGAATGGCACGAGTTGGCAGGTCGTGAAGAGCCCCAATGTCGGGACAGCTCCCGCCCTTAATGGAGTGGCGGCGGTTTCAGCCAGGGATGTCTGGACTGTAGGAAGCTACCAAAATAGCAACAATGTGGGTCTGACACTGACTGAACACTGGAACGGTACCCAATGGAGCATTGTGAAGAGCCCCAGTCCTGGCTCGTTTAACACCCAACTTTTGGGCGTGGCAGCGATCTCAGCCAGCAATGTCTGGGCCGTGGGACATGCTGACAGCCAGACGCTGATCGAACACTACTGTTAGCGCGTAGAGGTTCTCGCCAAATGGTCTAAAGCAGAAGACAAGGGTTGTACCCACAAGCATTGCCCTTGTCTTCTGCTTTCACCTTGCTGGCACTCCAAGTTATACAGCACCGGAGAGATTCGTCAGGGCAAACTGCTCAATGGCTGCGATCACGTCCCCGAATTCTTGTCCTTTTTCAGTGAGATGATACTCGACGCGAGGGGGTATTTCCAGAAAGGCTTGTCGTTGCACAAACCCCATCTCTTCGAGTACCCTGAGTCGTTGTATCAGCGTCTTCGAACTGATATGGCCCATGTACTCTCGCAGTTCGTTAAACCGTTTTGGACCACGCAACAGGTTAATGATGATTAGCAGAATCCACGTATCTCCAATCAAGCGAATCGCACGTCCCATGGGAGTGGTCGCACACGCCTCTGGCATTTCAGTTGGCCGTTCCTGATTGGATGTTTTCATATGGAAAAACGGTTTTTGGCTGAACAAGGGGGGTATGAATATTCATTGATGTTGCTGATCGTAAGTAGCGCCATCGGTCTCATGGGACCTGGCAACTATTCGCTGGATACCCTTTTTGGGATCAATCTCCCGCAGGTGTTGTTGTTCTGCGTGCTGGCAGTTGCTGCCTTGCTAGTTGATGCTATTGGCATCCTTATCAGTCGGCCGGCGGTCGCCGTCCCTGCTCGGCAAGGTATTCAGCATTCCCGCCCTGAACAGTCGGGCAGCGAGCGAGAAAGACAGGAAGTGAGCAATCCATAAAAGTGGAAATCTAGTCGGACGTGGCCTGTCTGGTGTTATATTGGCGAGCGCCGCTTTGAGGTAGCCCTGTGCCGGTGTCCTACTCACGCACCGTATTATGGAAGCAGCGCAGGAAAGCGCACGTCAAAAGCAGACGATCAACATGTCACAGATTTTCGTAGCAGAATAGCCGTTACTCCAGCAATAAGCCTTGTCGTTGTGCAAAGGCGATGGCTTCGGCACGTGATTGCACACCTAGTTTGCTATATATGCTGGTTAAGTGGGTCTCAACGGTTTTGACGGAAATGCTCAGATGTTGAGCAATTTCGCTGTTACGCTGGCCTTGCACGATAAGGCGCACGACGGCGATTTCGCGAGAGGTGAGTGGCTCAACATTGCGTGGGAGTACGTCCTCGGCGTGTTCAAGCAGCAATTGGCGCACTTCCGGCGCAATGCTACGTTTGCCTTCGGCGATATCATGAACGGCGGCGCGTATGTCGCTGCCACGAGCGCTTTTGAGCCAGTAACCTGTAACACCCATTTTGAGCATGGCCTGTGTGTAAGCTACCTGATCATACGCGGTTAGCACCAGGATTCCCGGTGTCCATGCTTGCTTTTCTGGTATACTTTTATCTGGTGCAAGGAGAGCGTTGGCGACGCCGAAACCATTTAGACCCTTCATGGCGATATCAAGAACAACTACACGTGGCTTCAGTTGCTGACAAAGCGCGACCGCCTCGCTGCCGTTCTCTGCCTCGCCGATGACCATTAATTGCGGGTCTTCTTCCAGTAATCGTCGCGTACCTTCGCGCATCATCGTATGGTCGTCCACCAATACGATAGTAATGATATCCGGTGCGGCGTTTTTCGCTGTCTCGTTTGAACTATCTATGCTGCTCATGCGGCGATCCTCAATAATTGTTGTGCGCATGTGGCGCGGATAGCGACGCCACGACCGGCGCTGGAACGAATGCGCAACTGCCCTCCAATGGACATCATGCGTTCCTGCATGCCGGCCAGGCCCAGGCTTTCCTTTGCATGATGCTGTTGTCTGAAACCGCGTCCATTGTCAGCAATGATCAACGACACTTTGCCATCCTGCCGATAGCGTAGGCGTAAAGCAATGGCACTGGCTCTAGCGTATTTGAGCGCGTTGGAAAGCGCTTCTTGCGCGACGCGATAGAGTGAGAGTTCGATGGTGGCAGGAAGGCGTGTTCCATACAAACCTTCACAGGAGACAGTGATAGCAATGCTTTGTCCACTACGCTGTTCCGTCTGTCGTGCCAGCCAGTGCAGCGCCTCCTCCAACCCCAGTTCGTCGAGCAAAGGTGGGCGCAATTCGAGGCAGGTATGACGCAGACTGCTTACAACCGAGCGTGCGAGTGGCATAGCCTCGGCGACTTCCGTCATGGTGGCGGCATCCGAAAGCTGGCGTACCAGCAACATCGCTTGCTGCAATGCCTCATCGTGCAGTTCCAGCGCCAGGTGTCGCCGTTCGTCTTCCTGCGCGGAAACGACACGGTGGTTGAGCGCGGTAAGCGTCTGCGCATCGGCATGTGCCTGCTCAAGGTAGCGGCTATTGACCTCCAGCAACGAAAGTTGGGCGGCGAGCGTTGTCAGAAAACTGATATCCTGCCGGCTGTACGGTTCCAGGTTTTTCTTTGGGCCAAGGCAGAGAAAGCCAGTCAAACTATCACCATCGAACATCGCCAGCAGCAGCATCCCATCCAGCACAAGTGGCCCATTCGGTAGTTGCTCTTTCCGTTCTCTGTGCGTCAACGCGAGACGAACAATGCTGGTGAGTCGTTCGTCAAGAATATGCTGCGTTCCCTCTGTAGAGCGAAAGATGCGCCAGGAAGCGGCAAAAGTCGAGTCGTCTGCCATACTGAAGGTGGGATGTTCTCGTTGCATTCCGCGCACCAGCAGCGCGATATCGGTTACATTCAGCAATTGAGCGAGACGGGGCAGAATAAACGCGCTAATCTGTTCTAACCCTTGCAAGCGCGTCAGCGCGGTACTCAGGTCACGCAGGGATTGGTTGTACTGGTAGAAATCGCGATAGAAAACGTGGTCACCCATATCCCGTACTTTGCTCCAAACCAGAGGAAATAGCCACAGGCTCAAAACGAGTAGGATAGCAAAGATGTATACCCTTATCTCAATTCCGTTGGTCACATTCGTACTGATGAAGCGCAATAGAATGACAATAGGGAAAACAAACACACTTGCCAGTAACAGCCATAATAATACGCGCATTACCTGTCGGCTCAACAAACTGGTCATACCCAGGAGGCGGTGTCGGAATAGAATATAACTGTAGATGATTGGCAATGTAGTCAGTGGAATGGGCAGGAGCCGTACTAGATCGGGCTGCACGATGGCATCAGTATGAATAATGCTGATACTCAAAGCCAAAGGCAACGACAGAAACAAGCTGCCAACCACGATCATGCGCATAATCTGTTTTTCATCTCTGTTCAGGTTGCGCAGTCCCCAGAACATAACCCACACGACAGTGACAAGGCAGGCAAAGTTAAAAGCAAACGTGACCACGATAAACGCGAGACGAATCTGTGGGAAAAGCAAAAGCAAGGGTAACGGCACCACTATCAAAGCAAGGGCCACCATAAGTGGCACATAGGGTAGTACAGATACTCGTTTCCCTTTCTCCATATAAGATGAGGCATAGGGTAACACACAGACAAACGCTGTGGAAAGACCTCGTCCAATCATAAACAGTATGAACAGTAAGATATTCACCCACGTATGATTGGTATGTTCCGCCCCCAGTATACAAAGGATGAGCGAGACACAGTAGAACAACCCATATGTGACATGGGCGACCGGTCTGTTGGCTGCTCGCAAGAAAATGGAGATGCCTGTTACCGTAAAGATGACGATGAGAATGCCTTCCAACGCTGCGTCTGGGAAATTGTTGCGCGTCGGGGCATTGTTGGCGATGAGCTGAATGTTCTGGTTTGCCACGTGAAGCTGAATCGTTGTATTGGGAGCCTGGCAATGATTAAGCCCATTTTTTGTACCTGTTACTTGTACAACATCACCTGCTTGCATGCCATAGAGCCATGCATCGGAAAAAGGCGCTATACTGCTGACCCGACAAACCGCAGTATTGTCAGTATTCATGGCAATCGGAACTAGCACCACCGACGATTCACCTGGCTGCTTTACACTGAGAATGACCAGTACAATCACAGCAATTTGTATGAGCAGGCCAGCAAACACGAGCAATCCGCGCCTGTTTATGAGAAAATGTTCTTTCGGTTGCGCCGTCAACATTGTTTGCGACATCATTATTGCTATCTCACTCTTTATCAGGATGACACTATCTGCCATCCGGTTCATCCACTGCTTATGGCAATTGTACCCCACCACGCAAAGCATAACATCAGGGTTTTCCCTGAAGACTTTCTCACATGTCTTCTGTACAATGAACTGAGAACTAAGAGCAGCGTTATACAGCCAGTAGGGACAGCTTTACTGCGACTACGTTCCCTTGCAATGAAATACTCAGAGGGCGAGAGAAGGCGAACGTGATAATTCTGTCACTAAGGCGCTATAAAACACATACACTTTTGGGAGTACAATATGTCTTTTTTGTCACGGATTAGTCTCGCCAATCGAAGCCTCGTTGCACTGGCGACGATTGCTATCTTGCTCTTTGGCGCGATTCTCATTCCACAAATCAAGCAGGAACTCTATCCCTCGATAGAATTCCCCACCATTTCGGTGATTTCGACCTACGCGGGCGCTTCACCTGCCATCATCGAGCAGAATATCACCGACCCATTGGAGCAGAGTTTTCAAGGGATTCAAGGTGTACAGCAAGTAACGTCCTACTCGAATGAGGGAGCGTCTATCATCGAGATCGAGTACAACTATGGCACTGATCTCAATCAAGCCAGCCAGACGCTGACGCAGCAAATCAATAAAACGCAGCAGAGCCCTGCCAGTCATACAACTGGCGGTTACCTCTTCACAGAACAGTGCCGACCTCGCAACCGCGTTGAACAGCGATGTGGTTCCTGTACTGCAAGGCATCAACGGTGTCGCCAGCGTCAATGTTACGGGCGTGCGCAATCAGATTGTCACCGTTGTTCTTGATCTCACGAAGCTCAAGAACGAAGGATTGAGCGTGACGCAGGTGCAGCAGACCCTCCAGGCTAATAACATGACGCTACCTGCAGGCGAACTTACCAATAACGGGCAATCGCTCTCTATTCGCGTCGGCAACACCTATAGCTCACTCAGCGATCTAGAAAACGTCGTTGTGGGTGAGCATGTCGTTACCACTCTACCTCCTGGTTGCCCCCTGCAATCTACTGGATTGGGTAGTCGAAGTGGGAGTTCAGGCGGGTTGAGTGCAAGTGCAGGTTGTACCCCGAAAGTTACCTCCACGCCAGTCAAGCTCAGTGATATCGCCACTGTGCAGCAGACGCTAGCTCCGTCCACGACATTGACGCGCACTGACGGTAAAGACAGCCTGGGCATTTCAATTACCAAAACTACCGATGGTAATACCGTCAACATCTCGAATGCGGTTCACAACGACATCTCCTCGTTCGAGAGCAAGTTGGGAAATGGCGCACACATCACCGTTGTCTCCGATCAAGCGCCTACCATTAACTCCGCTATCAGCAGTCTGGTACGAGAGGGATTGATTGGTGCGCTGTTCGCCATCGTGGTTATTCTCATCTTTCTGTTATCAATTCGCTCCACGCTGGTCACTGCCATCTCCATCCCGCTTTCCATCATCATCGCGTTGATAGGCATCTGGGTCGGCAACTACACACTCAACCTCTTTACGCTTGGGGGCCTGACGATTGCCATCGGGCGCGTTGTTGACGACTCCATCGTTGTGCTGGAAAACATCTATCGTCATATGAGCAATGGCGAGGAGAAACGGGTTGCCATCCCCAACGCTGTGCGCGAGGTCGCGGGTGCTGTTACCGCCTCGACGTTAACGACGGTCTGCGTTTTCTTGCCCATTGCCTTTACCGGTGGCCTCATCGGACAGGTTTTCAATCCTTTCGCTGTCACGGTTACTATAGCCTTGTTGGCCTCGCTCTTTGTCGCCCTGACCATTATTCCGGTACTAGCCTACTGGTTCCTCAAGGCTCCTAAAAATACGAAGATGCAAGGCGGGCGCGAGAAAGTCACAGTCCTCGAACGCGGCTATGTGCCGATGATACGCTGGGTGACTGGACACATAGCCATCACTATCGTTGTCGCCTTTGTGATTCTCATCGGGTCATTCGCGCTGGTACGACGCCTGGGAACCAACTTCTTCGGTTCGCAGCAGCAAAACACCTTCTCCATCAGTGAAACGTTGCCCGTTGGTTCCAGTCTGAGTACGACCAATGCCGCGGCGAAAAAGGTGGAAGGCGTACTCGCGGCTATTCCACAGCTTCAGACCTATCAAGTCACCGTTGGCGGCGGTGGCGGCTTTGCGTCTCTTCTGAATGGTGGTGGTGGTTATAATACTGCCTCGTTCTCAATCACGACTGATCCCAACGCCGATCAGAATGCCGTACAACAAACGTTGCAGAGTCGCCTGAATAGCCTGTCCGGCGCTGGCACACTGACGCTTTCTGCCGGAGGAGGAGGAGGGGCCTTCAACAGTTCCAGTATCTCTATCAATGTGCAAGCCTCCGATCCGGCAATGCTCCAGCAGGCCGCACAACAGGTTCTCGCCGCTGTACAACAGGTACCCGACACTACCAATGTCAGCAGTAATCTGACCAACGCTGCGCCGCTTATTAACGTGACCGTGGACACGTCAAAGGCCGCTGCCCACGGGCTGACGGCGGCGCAAGTCGGTCAGCTTGTGCGCGAAGTTTACACAGGAGCAACCGTCACCACGGTTACTCTCAACGGGCAGCAGGAAAATGTGACCATGTTCCTTGGCTCACCGGCAAGTAGTGTACAGGGTATGCAGAACATGCTTATCCCCACGCAAACTGGCAATGTGAAGTTGAGCGATCTTGCCACTGTTACGCAAACCACTGGCCCGACGCAAATTACCCATATTAGTGGCACACGTACTGCCACCATCAGCGCCACTGCCACCAGTCAGAACGTCGGAGGCGTGACTCGTGCCATCCAGCAAAAGCTGAATGCGTTGCAGTTGCCATCAGGTGTTACTGTCTCGCAAGGCGGAGTTGCATCGAGTCAGTCGCAAGCGTTCAGCAGCCTGGGTATTGCGTTGCTTGCTGCCATCATCCTGGTCTACCTCGTGATGGTTGGCACCTTCCGTAGCCTTTTACAGCCGCTCATTTTGCTGGTTTCCATTCCCTTTGCAGGTACCGGCTCAATCATCTTGCTGCTTGCCACGCATACACAGCTCGGTGTGCCATCCCTCATCGGTCTGCTGATGCTGGTTGGTATCGTAGTCACGAATGCCATTGTGTTGCTTGATCTTGTGCATCAATATCGTTTGAAGGGCATGGATGCCCGTAGTGCAGCGATAGAGGGCGGGCGTCGTAGACTACGCCCCATCCTCATGACTGCCATTGCCACCATCCTGGCGCTAATTCCGATGGCAAGCGGCCTGAGCCAGTCAAGTGGCTTTATTGCTGCCCCTCTGGCTTTGACCGTTATCGGTGGCCTGACCACTTCTACACTCCTGACGCTTCTGCTCGTCCCAACGCTCTATGTGCTGGTCGAAGGACGCCGAGATAGCCATAGCAAGCCAGGCAATAGTGGTGGTGATGTGGAGAGCCTTGATACACAAAAACAACAGGTTGTCCCTGCTGCTCAGGTGTAGCAAAGTAACTTAACACGCATATGGGCCTCACGATATGTCAGCATGTGGAGATGCCCATATGCGTTCAAATTGCGTTATATTCAGGAATGGTTGACGAAAGATGCAACGGATATCTTTTAGAGTGTGATGGCTTGCCGGAGGGCAGCGGCGGCCACTTCTGGTGCCTGCACCATGAAATGCTCCTGGTAGAGATGTTGCAGCGCGGTCGTATCCGTTCCCCAGAGAGTTGGGGTGAGATAGAGCCGCGGAGAAAGCCGGGCATGCAGACACATCTCCTGGCTTCCAGCCACTCCTGAGAACCATGCCAGGTTAAAACTGTACACTCCCTGGGATGCGAGATGCTGAAGCGCCTGCCCCAATCCCAGGCAGAACTCAGCCAATGCAGCATCGGTAAGCTCCAGCATCGTCTGATAAGCTGGAAAAAGGACGAGCGTATCGGCCAACAGACTGCGGGAGACAAAGCTGGTCAGCCAGGCGCTATGGCTTCCGCGCCCCACCCATCGCTCTCCCAGACGTTCTTCTTCCAGCAGCAAATCGTCCCAATAGGAACGTCCTTCCTCACGGAAGTAGTGCGTGCTGGCAGCTATTTCCTCCTGGAGCGTATTGCCAGGCGTGTCGGTCGCGAGTACTTGCAAGTGGGGATGGATCTGGGTACCCCCAGAGGCAGGAAAGTAATTCCAGAAGACGAGCGCATAGGTCGTCCGTGGCTGCCGCTTGACCTGGTGCAAATAGTCCAGGCAAACGCGGAAAGCATCAAAGAGTTGGGTTTGCGTGAATGTTTCCATGGGGACGTAATGTGCCTGACTCATGACCGTGACCGCGCTGTGTTCATCATAGGGTACCAGGTTGGGGAACAGCACCGCCTCTCCGCGCTGCATGCGTCCCTCCGGGATGATAGTGACGGGGAATCTGGGCGTTACCGCAAAAATTCGCTCAGCACAGAATGGACAAGACGGTTGCGAGGTTGCAATCAAGGGCGCAACATCTGGTGGCGAGAGGTGAAAGCCCATCCCATGAGCTACCCGTCCACTGCGACCCGTCAAAGGATCCCAGCGCATTTCGCACGCAATGGTTGTTTCCTGAAAGTTGGTACGCGGGTCAAGATAGCGAGCCATTTTCTCGTGCCGTTCAAAGCGAATAGGCATAGGTTCCTCCTTGGTAGACATATAGTAGTAAGACGAGGCGGGTCTAAAATATCTGAGACTTTTGCAGTAAGTATACAACCTCCACTGTCTCATCATCACATTATTCACGTTTCACCGCAGAAGACGTAACAAGTCGTTGTGCGCGTTCAACAAACTCTGGAAGGAGTGGACATTGCACCACGTTGGTTGTCGCTCCAAGTTTCAATGTAATCTGTAGCTCAGGCCTCTGCTCACCAGAGACAATGGTGGCTTCAGATAGGTGTTCCAGTGGCAGAATCCAGGCATCACTACCATAGGTTTCTTGCTTCCGCACGAGACGCTTCGTCTCCTTCACGAGCAACATTTGCCAATCTGTGCCTACCAACATTGTTGGTGGTTGTTCATAAGCACTAATGCCAAATCGTTGCCACCATCTCCTTTCATCAATCGCTGGCACCTCTAGCCACTCCAGGATGTGTTCACCGGGAGTCAGGTAGCTTAAGACGGCATTCTTCTGTCGCAAACCCAGCCCGGAGAGCTGTGCGTACCAATCCTTCAGCGCACGTGTACGTTCCAGTATATAGGTATCATCTGGTCGTGTATACGGAGGAAGGGGTCGGTGAGCCAGCAACGCACGAATGCATGCGAGAGCGACGAGGAACCTGGTTCTACTGACGCCGTTAAATGTCACCGTCATGCGCTCTACACCGTTGGCAGTTGTCATGACGAAGATCAACGCGCAATCGAGAATATGCGAACGTACCTCAAAGAAGATGATGCACTCAAGTGAACAGGAGGCAGCGAGATATTTGCGGCCAGCGGTAGACGTGGCAGAATCGGTTGGATCCTCAAGAAGCAGTACCCGGTCCGTTGTGAGGACGAAAGCCCGTGTCGGAACCTGGATGCGCCTTGCTGATACGAACCCGAACCAGGTGTCAAAAATGGTGGAGCTATCATGTTGGATGTAGATAGCTGTCAGCACGTTCTCAGCAGGATTGAGATGATCCAGTACAACGTCGCGTAACGGCTTGGTGAGATAGCTGAGCGCGTCTGTGTTTACCATAGGTAATGTCTTTCCTTTATCCCCGATATCGGACAAGGACACGTCTATTTGACTCCAGCGAGCCTTCACTGTTTACATCGCTTCTCGTTTATTTTTGTTCGTCCCTATTGTCTGCCCTGTCGCTGTTCTATCCTGATCACAGGCGACATGATTCATCGTGAGCGTCAGATCAATCAGGTGTTGGATGTGAGGACCAAGTATGGTGTTGACCTGAGGATTGAGGTAGCCATAGTTTTTCAAGTGGGAAGGTCGAATCTCTTCCAGGTCGCACCATAAGAGGGTGAACTCACTCGCGATGGTGCGTATAAGGTTGCGCTCTTCACTCGCTACTGCATAGTCCACCGCCAATTGCGCAATCTCTTCACGAATAGCGCTGGCGAGGCGCAAAAGTTGTGCCTGTTGCTGTGCAGTGAGGTGGTTCGTTACATGGGTCAACGTCAGCTGAGGAGTAGCTTCTCGCGTCAATTGCTCTTCCAGACGCCAGGTGGCTAATTCAAGTCGGCGTAACGTTATGGCAAGCGCACGCTGCTGGCTCACGTTGAGCAGATTGGTCTTTGGAAGCTGTGTGTGTGCCATACCATCAAGTGGTTCTTTCCCAGTGTTTGACATGTATAGATACCTCCAGTGGTTCTATATAAAGAGAGCGTTATCATGTTGTATACGGCATGCGTAACAACGTACTGAGTCGGGTGAACAGTGGAACAAAGCGGGCAATGGCCGGACTGTGAAACGGAAAAACGTGGTGGCGGGGCTGCCCGGCAGGTTGGGGTTCAACGATGCTGAGTGTTGATCCGACCAGTGAATAGTGTAATTGCGCAGACGACACTGCCCCGATATCGAACCGGTGGATGGTTTCTCCTTGCGCTCTCTTTGTTTTCGACCAACGACGCGCTGACCCTTGTGTATCGTCTATGACAATGAGTTCATGCCGTGTCAAGGCGATCAGGCGTGCCGGGTTTTTATCATCATCGAGTGCCGGTACCAGAGTCGAGGTCAACACCTCCTCCTGTGCTGATCTGACATGGTCGCCCAGGCGAGCTTCCAGGCGCTCAGTAAGCGCCGCGGAAACGATACCACCTAATTTTTCCAGTTGCTCTGCCTCGGCACCTTGCGGTACCCACGCTTCAACCGAGGGCAGGCAGCGGACTCGACGATCCGGCTGTCCATCCTGGTATGGCAGAAATGCGCCAAGCAGAGCGGTAATATGGGCGAGCGCCTTTTCCACTTCCAGCACGTGCGGGAATTCTACCGATAACACCTCACTGCCGCCGCTACTGGCGACCTCTAGCAACAGGTGCAGATATGGGGAATCTTTGGTTCCCATCTGCGCACGTAGCTCCGCGGGTACCTTTCCTGGTGGCAGGATGCTGACATCCTGGATACGCTCAAGTGGTGCCATCCGTGCGATATATCCTCCCGGTAAGAAATTCGCTGTACCAGGGGTAAAACAATCACGTAGCCAGAGGATTTGGCGATCCGTGACAAGCAAGATGCCCTGGTTGGAACGCCATTTCGGCGAACCAGGCAGACCTGTCCCGTGGCGCAAGAGCGGGCGCTCGACAAAGGCAAGTACCTGCTCACTCTCGTGCAAGAGGTCAGCAAGAACATGCTGAAAGCGTTGTGGCACGAAACGAATGAGCCGTTCTGCCTGTGTATGGGGAGCAGGTGAAGGATCATGCAAAAAACGCTCTTGCTGTATCTGCTGACGCTGGGTGTCGTTCAACCCTTCAATAGCACGCCAGGCAACAGGTGGCGTTTCTTCTGCCCGTTTCAACCAGTGTTGTTTCACCGTTTGATTGCGTTGCTTGCGTTTGAGTAGCAAGCGCGTCTCACGTATGAGACGTGCAGCCGTGGTTGCTTCACACCAGGTTACCTGTGTTGACTGAAGGTGAGAGGCATCGTGAATGTGGTTACAAACACAGGATTCCAGGGCCTGGCGCAGGTGCTGGGGAAGCATTGTGAGCGACTCATATGCAGAAAACGTATTATCGGCCACCATGACAGCAACGAACATCCATCCGTCCGTCGGCAGTGTATCGTCTACACTTGCGGCAAAGGGATAACCCAGGGCTCCGAGAATCCGCACTTGAACAGTGGTTAATGGTGGAAAACTGAAAGGTGCGACCAGGAAGACTGGAACGGCCAATTCGCTTTCTAACAGGAATGTCGCTCGATCGGCAGGGAGACCTGGTTCCGCCGGGTGTATCCCGTTCACCCGTAAGCATGCCTGTTCACGATCCCAGGTGTAGATGGGACAGTCCCGCGCAGGCTGTTGAATTTGTACATCAACCACCATCGGTTCGCGTTTCACTACCTGAGGCTGCTCTTCAGGAAATGCGTCTTGTGTGTCCATATGCGTTTGCGTTGATGTTTCTTTCATGTTCCTTGCCATACACTTGTATGCTCCTGTTCAGTGCGCAAAAAAGGCTTCTATATGTTGCATATGACATTGTTTACTATCCTGTGCAACACGTAGAAGCTATTAGCCTTCCGGCGTTATGCGAGCCTCATCGCAAGGTCTGTTCTTGTCTTCCTTACCAGTATACAAAGTCAGGACAGCAAACGTCAAGGTGCTTCTGCATTACTCCTTTAGCAGTATACGCAATAAGGAGTCGTCGGGAAATAACGTTAGCAATTGTCTTTTCGTGAAGTATCCTCCGGCACCAGTTCGGTCATTTCAGATTGGAATTGTTAATCTCTGACGACTCCTAAGTCGGAACGCCCACCAATTCCGATCAGCTGTCCCTGCTCCTCTAAAGCAGGTAGAAGCTGCCGCAACCGCTCCTGCTATGCATGGATGTACAATCTAATACAAACGTTGCTGTTTGAGAAATTGTTCAACTGTTGCAACAGCCTCTGCTTCATCCGGCAATATGGCTTCATTCGGCACGATGGATTGAGGGCGAGACCAGAGCCAGACCCTCTGGAACCAGCACTTCCACCATACTCCCTCCTTTTTTGGTGTATCCGTCTCATTCTCTGTCCTTCGCGAGCGATGTTCTGGGGTAGGGAGAAAAGCTGTATTGTAACATTGCCAGCAGATGAGCTTGTGCTGAGAAGTGGCATAGATCATTCCTGCCATACCAACAAGAGGTGTCGTTTTCACTTCTACCAGATGCTTCTCACATATGCCGGCTCCGCAGTGCTGGCAGATAGCGAACGCGGGATGGGATGAGCTTTGTGTTTCCATGAGACACATATAACAATTCATACAGCAATTCCTTCCTGTTTAGCTGATCTGTTTCCTTGCTTTCACGTCTTGCGCTATGGAGTGGGTGTTCCTCCTTCAACCAGTAAGCGTAACAGGTGTTGCCGGTCTACGAGCCCAAGTGGTTTCCCTTCCTCGTTCACGATCACCAGCCGTTTAATATGCTTGGAGAGCATAAGGTGAACTGCATCTACCAGCGACGTGGCAGGTGTGGCCGTGAAAAGACGAGGTCTCATGATCTGTTGCGCCGTCAAAGGCCGCTGGGAAGGACGACGACGGAACATTTCTTCGGGAAGGTTGGGCATGTAGCGTCCTGCCAGTGCCAGCAGAGGATTGCGGTGTGTGGCAGTCCCCTGTAACGCGAGCATATCATTGTCGCCGATAACGCCTACTGCTTTCCCATTGCGAGCGACGACAATGACCCGGTGCAATGGTGTTTCCTGTATCCGCTGCACTATTTCGGGAAAGGATGCATCCGGGTTAATCATGGGAACCTGTGTTAAAGATGCTTCTCCAACCGTTTGAGGACGGGACTTTTGGAATACCGGTGCTGTTTGTGGTATGGAATCCGCAACAGCAGGAAGGTTTACGTAATAGCCCAGGATAGCCTCCTGATCTAAGAGGCCAACAAGCGTATTGTTGTTATCTACAACTGGCATACGTGTAATACGTTGCGAAGTCATCCAGCGAGCGGCGGCCTCGATGGTGGTGTCGGCTTTGACCACATATGGCTGACGTATCATCACGTCTTCGGCCCGCTCCCTTGTATCGAATAGCTGTCCTATTTGATTGGCTCCAGACATATGATACAGATTCGCCTGGCGCAGGCGCTCATTCGAGGTGAAGAGATGACCGAGCGTGATAACACCCTGAGCGCCTTGGTTGTTATCTACCACCACCAGCAGTTTGACGCCTTGCTCTATCAGGAGTCGCAACACTTCTGACAGGGGTGTATTTCTGTTTATCGTAGAAACACTGCTGGACATCACATGACGAACGTGTTGTTGTAAAACCGACGGGCGCACCAGCAAGACTGCGCAGGGAGCCTCGTTAGCAACTTTGCGTGCCGTCCCTCCAATGACCGCACTCCAGGGATGCTCGTGGCCGGTTGCTCCAAGAATCAACACGTCGCTGTGTTGTTCTCGTGCAATGGCTATGAGCATGCTATTTGCCGATCCTTCGGCGGTAATGGTTTCCACATTGAGACCGGCAAGGTGTGCCTGTACGGTTGCGAGTGCCTGGGTTTTGTGAAAATATGCCGACCAATCCCAGGGGGCAGAATCTATAGCCGGAGTTGAAAGAGACGGAAGAGCGCCGGTAGCTGGAGGTGCGGCACGCCCTTCAAGTACGGAGACCGTGTGTAGTGTCGCGTGAAAGAGTTGCGCAAGCTGCACACTTGCGGTGAATGCTTGCCAGCTCAGCGGCGACCCGTCGAGCGCCACCAGAATGCGCTTGAAGAGCGATTTGCCGGTAGTGGGACGAATGATCAGGGTGCTACAGGGTGCGTGACTGGCTAACTTATCGGCAGTACTCCCCAGGAATGCTCCCCAGACACCGGAATGGCCCTGATAACCCAGCACCAGCAAATCACAGTGCTGCTCTTCGATATAGCGCAGGATAGCCTGTCCCTCGTGACCGCTCACTACTGCGCAACGTGTCTCGATGCCACGGTGTTCGCTTCGCTGGCGCAGCGGTGCCTGAAGGCGGTCAAAGTACATGACTGCTGCGGTATGTTCACGCAACTGCTCTTCCTGCGTTGAGACATAATGCGGCGGTGTCTCCTCGATGGAGAGCAGGTCAAGTCCAGCGTGTAGCAGCGTGGCTAGCTCGATGGCAATATCTGCGGCATGGAGCGAATTCTCGGAACCGTCTATCGCCACAAGGAGATGATGAAACATGGGAACCTCCTTTTTCCGTTGCTTAAAGGGCTCGCAGAATCAAAGCAATCAGTACAATCAGAAAAATGTAAAAGATGTATTGATTGATGTTGCCCGATTGAATGATACGGGCCCCATGTGTGACATATTCCCAGGCTCGCACTATTGGACGATACAAGAAGCGTTCAAACGGCGGCGGCACCTCCTGTTGATAGCTGATGTCTCCTTCGCCGTGACGTGCGGCGGAGGCAGTGGCTCCGGTACTGGTTTGCGAACGGAAGAGGCCATTGAAAATGATACGAATGGGGTTGCTGTAGGCCAGTTCCGTATACGTCATCATTGCCGCGAAGCGCGGAATGCCCCCTGCCCAGACACGCCCCCTGCGCTTTTTGCCGAGTGGGCGTATCAATTTCAACACCAACAAGAGTAAACCGACCAGCAACAGTTCCGCCAGCAGCAGGTAGCTGGGCGAATCAATGGTCGAGAAGTTTGGTGCTGCAATGACAACCAGCCCATTGACCGGCAATCCCGTAAAGAGATTACCCCCAATGGTATCGAGCAGTTGGTACGCGCCGGGATTGTTGGTGAAAAGAGGCGGCACCACCTGGTTGACGACGCTTTGACCAATGAAAGGAGTGGTCACGCGGTCCAATACCGTAATCACAAAGGTCGGTAAAACGCCCAGCGCCAGGCAGCAGAACGCCAGCAATCCCATGGCGATACGCATACTCAATGGTGACTCATGAGCTACTGTCGCCTCTTTGCTGCGCGGGAGCGCCAGAAAAGCGACGCCGCATGCTCGGACAAAAGCAGTCACGGCAATGCCCGCCGTCAATGCGATCATCCCCCCGGAAACGGCCATCAGCACCTTCGGCAACGTGTCGGGAATGGCAAAGCTTTGCAGCAACGTTTCGAGCAACATCCATTCACTGATATAGCCGTTGAAAGGGGGTACCGCCGCAATAGCTAGCGCTGCAACGATGAAGAAAAAGGTTGTCCAGGGCATCAAACGCACCAATCCTCCCAGTTTGCCCATCTCGCTGGTGCCAGTAGCACGCTGTACCGACCCGGCACCCATGAACAGCAGCGCTTTGTAGACCGAGTGGTTGAGCATGTGATAAAGTGCAACAATCACGGCGATGGCGGCAAGCGCTGTCAGGTGATAGCTGCGAAACGTGAGCGTTGCTCCGACAGCAGTCAGAATGATACCCATATTTTCGACGCTGGAATAGGCCAGCACTCGTTTCAAATCACGCTGTATGACGGAGTAGAGGATGCCAACAAGGGCTGTCGTTGCGCCAACCAGCAGGACGAGCAATCCCCACCAGAGCGGCATTGCCTCGTGACCACCCATAAAATCAAGCAGGAAGCGCACGATGCCGTAGACGCCGAGATTGATAACTACGGCCGAGAGTAGAGCAGCAGCATGACCAGGGGCAGCGTGATAGGCATCCGGCATCCAGAGTTGCAACGGCAGTACGCCTATCTTGGCTCCGAAGCCGACCAGTACAAGCAAGAAGACAGCGCTGCGTACCGGCAGAGAAAGCGTCGTGGCAGCCACACGCAATGCCCCAAAGTCAAAACTGCCTGCCGCCTGGTACAGCAGCAAAAAGGCGATCAGGATGCCGACGGTGCCGATTTCACTGATTGCCAGCATCACGTAACCTGAGCGAATGACGGAAGGATCCTCGTAATCAAAATTGATCATCATGTAGCTGAGGAATGCCATCGCTTCCCATGCCATGAGAAACACAATCATGTCTGAGGCGGCGACAATTAGTACGAGCGAGAGCAACAGCAGATTAAGCAGGACAGCAAAAGCCATGACACGCTTGCCTGAGTGATGGCTCAGATAGCCTACAGAGTAGAGAGCAATAGGAAGCGCAACAAGGCCGATGACCACCAGAAAGAAAGCTGATAACATATCCAGCTTGAGTGTGAACGCGCCAAAGGGAAGATTGGTCTCAAGCATGCCGACGGGTGCGGGTGTACCACTCAGCACGCCGATACCCGCTACAATGGCTGCGATGCTGCCCAGACCAGCGCAAACGGCAGCTGTGATGGTAGTGATGCGTGCCTTTTGCAGCACGAGTGAGAGCAATGCGCCAAGGAGAAACAGGACAAACATTGCCCAGAATGCGAAACCAGGAAGTTGATTCCAGTCCATGTATACACCTCTTATCTACTCTTCGGTCTGGGCTATCAGTACCGATAACTGCCGACTTGTTGTGCTACTTTGTATGCGTCCATGCAAACGTTGCTCAGCGCGACCCACAGCCAGTAATAGCCCATGAATAAGTGTGAGTGGCGCTGGTGGGCAACCGGGTATGAAGACATCTACCGGCAAGATGCCCTCTAGACTCCCTCGCGTGAGGGCGCTGGGTCCGAAGATGCCGCCACCACAAGCACAGGCACCAACAGCAACGACCAGACGAGGGTCGGGCATGGCTTCATATGTCTGACGTAATGGGTCCTCCATTGCTCGCGTAACCGAACCCGTGACGAGGAGCAGGTCGGCATGTCGCGGTGACGGTGTGAAGAAGATACCCAGTCGGTGAATATCGTAGTAAGGGTTCGTCAGCATTTTGATTTCCGACTCACAGGCATTACACGAACCGGCGTCCACGTGGCGAATATGCAATGAATGTCCAAACAGGCGTTGGACTCGCACTTTCAGGCGTTCGGCTGCTGTTCGCGTCTCTTCATCAAGCAGTTCTGCCATTGCTGTTTCCCTTTCCATGCGTTGAATGCATATCATTGATTGAGGAGAAGACGGTGATAATTTTTAGGTCTTCTCGCGCATGTACGGCTAATTCATAGTCTCCGGTCATCTGGAGTGCATCAGCAGGGCAGGTAGTGACACACAAACCGCACATAATACAGCGAGCATAATCGAGCGTCAGTTGCGTACTTTGCTCCTGATTATCATTTTTGTACGCAACACTCTCCTGTAGCTGGAGGGCGTCAGGGAGGCAAACCTGTATACAGGCGTTGCAGCCTTCAGCCGCTATGCAGCGGTTCATGTCGAGGACAGGTTGTCCACGAAAGTCTTCATCCATTTGTTCATATACGGCTGGATAGCGGGTTGTCAGAACGCCGGTGCGCAAGCCTTTACGTAGCCACGAAAAAAACATCGGTAATTCCTCTCTAGCAATCAGCCCCGGCGAATGAGAGTCCAAAGCTCTGCTCGATCACGGGAAAATCCGTCAGAATGTTATGTCCTGGAATGGCAAGCGAGAACACCTGCCAGTTGGCAAATGACGCTGTACGCACACGATAGCGCCGCAAGAGGCCGTTCTCACCGACTTGCAGCCAGTGGACACATTCGCCACGAGCCGACTCTGCCCATCCCAGGGCGGTACTGCCTGCCGGTAATTGCTCAACAACCACGCGAATAGCTCCCCCCGGAAGACGATCCAGCAATTGTCCGATCAGGTGCAAGCTTTGTTTCGTCTCCTCCAGGCGAATGCGTGCGCGAGCCATCGCGTCCCCATCGTGCTGGAGCGGAACATCGAAGGTGACATCCTCATAAGCAGCATAGGGATGATCGCGGCGCAGGTCGCGGTCAATGCCGGAAGCTCGCCCGGTGGGGCCGACGGCGCAATAAGCGAGAGCATCGGCTGGCGTGAGGATGCCCGTTGCCTCCAGACGATCGAGGTGTGATGGCGAGGCGAGCAACAGCCGCTCCAACGTCTCCATTTCACCACGCAATGCCGACAAAAGCTCACTGATAGCATCTTGCGCACGTCCTGTCAGATCGCGGCTCAGACCGCCGGGAACGTTCATGCCAAAGAGATAGCGGTGTCCACTGATACATGCGTTGAGGCGCAACAATCGTTCTTTCCAGATATCAAATTGCGCCTGTGCTACGACTAAACCGGTGGCCTGACAGAGATCAGCTTGATAGCCGATGTGATTGTAGAGCCGCTCTAATTCAGCAAGAATTGAGCGCAGGTAACGCGCACGCGGTGAAACTGAGGTTTCACTTGCACTTTCCAATGCCTGACAGAGAGCGAGCGATTGAGCAAAGGCGCTGGTACCGGAAATGCGCTCGGCGACCAGCGGCAGCACCGCCAGCGAGAGACCTTCAGCGCGTTTTTCGACGCCGCGGTGCTTATAAAAGAGTTGCAGGTGCATATCCACCAGTTCTTCTCCGGCGGTGCGCAGCATATAATGGCCCGATTCCACGACGCCGGAACGCACTGGCCCCAGTGGATAATCAACAATGCCAGCGGGAGCCGGTGCCAGCTCAAAGTACCGTGGTTCTACGCCGACAACCGGCTGTTCCCAGGAAAAATCGTTTCGTTGCGGATGAACCGTCTCAGGCCAATCGGGCGGCAAACGGAGGGGGCGCAACAGAGGATGCCCCTGTGGTTGTATTCCCAGGTCTTCCCAGATTTCACGTTCGTACCAGCCTGTCGCGGGTAGCTGTGCAACCAGGCTGGGAAATGCAGGCGATTGCCCGTCAAGGTCACTCACCAGATGCATCCACGTCCGCTCACGATCTATTGCAAACAGCAGGTGAAGCTGGTAAATATCTTCAGTAGGGTGCCTGTCCAGACCGAACAGGTCAACAAAGACCGCGCTGTACTCGTCCCGTAGAGTTTGTACCGCATGCGGTAAAACATCTGGCAACAGGTACACGGTTATTTCCTGTTCAGATGGTCTCACAGCTTTCAGGTGATCGCCTCCACACACCTCCGAAAGCCGGGTGCAGAGTTGCAGTAAATCTATCATCGTGATCCTCCTAACACGGCGGCGGCTTGATGCAACAGGTCGTTGATAGGCGACGGAATGAAGAAACCGAGGCCGACCACAAGCACCATACTTATCGCCATCGCCAGCAGACTCAGGTAACTGATTTCTCCGGATTTTGTGCTATCAGGTGCCTTCCCGAAGACCATGCCATTGAGGAAAAAGAGGATGCCAATAAAGACAAGCGCCATCAGCACAAGCATGACAATGGCAGCCCAGGTGAATCCCTGGCGAAAACCCGCGCTGAGAATGCTGAACTCACTGACAAAAATGCCAAAGGGGGGCGAACCGGTCAGTGCCAGACCTCCCAGCAGCAGGAATGTGCCGGTGACAGGCATCAGCTTGATGACCCCTGAAACGCGGTTCATGTCTTTCGTCTCGTATTTGAGCAGGACCTGCCCACTGGCAAAGAACATCAACGACTTGGTGATGGCGTGATTGATGATTTGCAGTAGCGCTCCAAAGATTCCCAGTGCGCCTCCGAAGGCTATCCCAAGCGCGATAATACCCATGTGTTCAACACTTGAATAGGCCAGCAGGCGCTTGTAGTCACGCTGGCGAAAGATGAGCAGCGCGGCAACCAGCAACGAGAGCAGTCCAAAGGCGAGCAGGAGCGCCGATGGGTAGCCGTGTCCCAGCGAAGGCACAGCCAGCGCATAGTAGCGTAGAATGCCATAGAAGGCGCAGTTGAGCAGGACGCCGGAGAGCAGCGCACTGATAGGGCTGGGCGCTTCGCTATGCGCATCCGGCAGCCAGGTATGCATGGGTGCAAGGCCAGCTTTTGTGCCAAAACCGACGACGATAAAGAGGAACGCCAACCGCATGACACCGGGATCCAGGTGTGCAGCGACCGGGGCCAGCACTGACCAGTTGAGGTCATAGCTCGTTCCCAGCACCTGTACCGCCGAGTAATACGCCAGGATAGTGCCAAAGAGTGCCAGAGCAATACCGACCGAGCCGATGATGACATATTTCCAGGCGGCCTCCAGCGCTTCGCCCGTGCCATAGAAACTGACCAGGAAAAGGGAGGCCAGCGTTGTTCCCTCGATGGCAATCCACAGGACTCCCAGGCTATTGCTGATAGGGACAACGAGCATACTGAAGACGAACAGGTTGAACAGGACATAATAGCGGCGCAGGTGACGTAACGCTTCGCCACGTGTCATGTCCTGCTCGCGCATATCTTCTCGTAGGTAGCCAATTGAGTAAAGTGCGGCAGTGCAACTGATAAATGTGACTACCAGCAGCACGAGTATGCTGAGGGCATCGGCATAAAGCCAATCTCCCAGCCCACCGAGATGTCCATAAAGCATGACTTGCTGGGCCGCCCAACCGGCAAATGCTAGTGAAAGTATGGTGCCGAGCAGCGTCAACAGTTCCATCCATCCTCGCCCTGGCACGACGAGGCAAAGACCGCTTACGACGAGAGGCAGCAGCAAGATAATCAGCAGTAGCATACAGTGTTACCCTTTCAATCGCCGCAGGTCTGCGGTATCGGCGGTAATCAACTCGCGTTGGATGAGCGTGACCAGCAGGCTCATTACCATGACGGCGATCAGAATATCGAAAAGAATGCCGAACTCGACAATGAGCGGCATGCCATAGGCGATAGCGATTGCACCTGAGAACAGTCCATTCTCGATGGTCAGCAGGCCAATTACCTGCATCACGGCATGGCGGCGACTGCTCAGAAGAAACAGTCCAATTAAGACCATCGCAACAGAGATTGCTAGAGGTGGCTCATTTAAGAAGGTACCTTTCGCCACAATTGACGGAGAGGTGAAGAAAGCAACCAGAGTGAGTATCCCACAGACGAGCAGCGAGGCGGGAATATTCAGGTAGGGCCGTACTTCGCGTTGGATATGCAGCCGGTTGGTCGCGTTGCGCAAAATCCAGACGATAGCGCCACATTTGACAATGACTGTGAGAACAGCCACGATATACAGGTCGGTGCTGCCGGTGAAATAGCCCACAACCGCTGCAATGATGCCCAACGCCAGTGATTGGAGTGCATAGGCCTGAATAGCCCCACGCAGGTGCCGCGAGGCGACCGTTGCGAAGGCGGTTAATAAGAGCAGGACACCGAGGAGTTGCAAGAGTTGCACCGCAACAACGGGGGGCGCACTTCCATTTACGGTTGTCACATTGAGACTGATAGAAGCGAACATGATTCCTGGCTCCTTTTATGCTACGGTATGCGTTAGATAAAAAGCGACGATAGAGAGGCCCGCGAGAATGAGCGCGACGCCAAGAAACTCTGGAATACGGAAAAAGCGCCACTTGGCAATGGACGACTCAATCACGACAATCACACAGCAAATCACGATCATCTTGAGCAGCAACGTTCCCACGGCGATCAGAATGGTAAGCAGCGTCGTGCCACCGTCGGGTGCTAATCCCCACGGTGCTGTTAACACATTGAGGAGGATGGTGAGGAGTACGAAAAACTTCATGGCACCTCCCCATTCCATTAGCGCCAGTTCTTGACCGGAATATTCGATGGTACGCGAAGCCTCGATCATGGAAAGTTCAAAGGTGCTGGCAGGATTATCAACCGGAATTCGGCCTGATTCGGCCAGAATGACCATAAAGAGGGCGCAGGCGAGCAACCAGTGAGCGGGATTGAACAGGTATGCCGGTGAAATGAGCGTCTGATTCACGGCGAACGGTATCGTAGCTTGCGCAATCAGTGTGACACAGAACAAAATCAGAATGACCACCGGTTCGGCAAGCAAGGAAACTACGCGGGAGCGGCTACTGCCCATGCCGCCAAAGGTACTGGCGGTATCCATCGCTGCAATCGAGGTAAAGAAGCCTCCCAACGAGAGAATAAAGCCGCCGGCGAGCATGTCACCCATGAAGGCAAATGGGAGCGGATAGGCAGTCAGGACCGGGATAAGCATCGCCACGACCAGTGGCGTAATGAAACTGAAAAGCGGGGCCATGTGGTATACCCACGAGGCATGATCTGAAACTACGCTTCCTTTGTGCAACAGTTTCCAGTAATCGCGATAGGGTTGCCAGATACTTGGCCCATGTTTGGATTGTACAATCGCTTTGAGCCGGTTGATGATCCCTCGCAAGAGGGGCGCACAACAGAGGACGGTTGCTATCTGGAGTCCCTGTAGGATAGCGAGTTCCACCATGTCAATCTCTCCTTAATACACATCTCATTCATGAACTTTGCCACCGATGAGTGAGTAATACAAGGAAAGTGGTGAGATAGCGGCCTCAAGGGAGACGGATATCCCACAGAGAGGCATGGTGCGAAAAAAGGCACGCAAAAACCTCTACCAACCGAGTTTCTATTACCCTTCGGTGGTAGAGGCTATTAGCACAAGGGCGTTAGGCGAGCCTCATCGCCGAAATAGGACGCTGGCACGAGTACCTGGTAGTTTGCCCTACTTCGTTGTTTGTCTGTTACGATTATACCTGCTGAGAAGTTTGTTTGTCAAGCGGCCGGTAACTGAAGACGATTTTCCCCCCCTTGTAATTCCTTCAGCAAGTACCTATAATTGGGATAGTAGGAACAAATACTACCGGCGATGAAGCTCGCCTAATGCCTTGTGCTGATAGCTTCTAGCAATCGATTTCAGAGAGAGTCGGCTGTTAGAAGCGTTTTTGTTTGCGGAACCCTGCTCGCCACCCGGTTGTCTCATACGAAGAAAAAACGCCTTTGCCGACGATAATGTTAACGTAGCAAGGACGGTTGTTTTTGTTTTTGCAAGCTTTGCACACAGATAGGGAAGAGCATGGATCAACAGAATTGTTCAGCCAGAAAAGCAGTATTGCGTGTCAGCGCGGCAGGTTGTTCGGATACAGGTCGTGTGCGTGAGCAAAACGAAGACGCGATTGCTCTCTGTGAGCCATCCGCCCAGGCGATGCTTGCCCAATTAGGGCAACTCTACCTGCTCGCCGATGGCGCGGGCGGCCACGCTGCCGGCGAGGTCGTCAGTAGCACAGCGGTCGAAACAATCTCCGCTGTCTACTATCAACAGATACCCATGCAAGAAGTGGGAGAGAGAACGTTTCGCTCAAGCGATGTGTTACAGAAGCTTGATGCTTCATTTGCTGACCTGGACGCTCCTATCGTCCATATCCGGCGAGCTTTTTCTGTCGCTGACGCACAGATTCGCAGGCGGGCCTCTCTTACGCCAGCATATTTTGGCATGGTCACCACGTGCATAGCTGTCGTCGTTCAGGGTACTCGCCTGGTCATTGCGCATATGGGGGATAGTCGCGCCTACCTGATTCACCTTACTCCAACAGGAACAGCCGCTGTCTCTCGCCTGACCAGGGACCATTCGATGGTTGAAGAACTGGTACGAGCCGGAATCATCTCCCCCGAGAAGGCGCATGACTCACCCTCCCGACACATCCTTATTCGCGCACTGGGATGCAGCACGCAGCACGAGGTTGGCCCTGATATCACAACGTGCATGGTGCAGGCCGGAGATCATCTCCTCCTCTGTTGTGATGGTCTCTGGAGTATGCTTACTGATGAGCAGATGGCCGCAGCGGTGAGCCAAAATACCCCGGAAGCCGCCTGCCATCGCTTGATACAGATTGCAAATCAGGCAGGTGGCGAGGATAACATCAGCGCGATTGTCCTCTCATTCAGCTAGAACGTGTTCGCTATGAATGAAGAGAGCCACTCATAAAACTACAAAGGTAGGAAAAGAAGTTAATGAAACAATCATTTATCAAGTCCAGGGCGCTCAGGTTCGTGTTGCTGATCGGTGTCATGAGCTTCTTCGCGGATTTCACGTATGAGGGCTCGCGAAGCATCGTTGGGCCTTATCTGGCCTTGCTCGGAGCGAGTGCGGTGGTTGTGGCTTTTGTGACCGGATTCGGCGAGCTGCTCGGATATGGGCTGCGCCTGGTCTCGGGGCGACTGAGTGATCGAACAAGGCAGTTCTGGCCGATCACCATTTTCGGCTATATCATCCAGATGCTCTCGGTGCCACTGCTTGCCCTGGCTGGCAACTGGCAGGTAGCGGCCTTGCTGATTATCATCGAGCGAGTGGGCAAGGCGACCCGCAACCCTCCTCGTGATGTGATGCTCTCGCATGCTACTAAAGAGATGGGATATGGTTGGGGTTTTGGGGTGCATGAGGCTCTGGACCAATCCGGCGCACTGTTTGGCCCGTTGGTCGTTGCCGCTGTGCTGGCACTGCGTGGTCAATATCAGATTGCCTTTGCTGTGCTGCTTATACCCGCCCTCCTCACGCTGAGCATCCTGGTGGTTGCACGCTTGAGCTACCCTAGACCAGAGGAAATGGCGGGGAATCCGCCTGATGTCAATGCTACTGGATTGCCGCGAGTCTTCTGGGTGTATCTCACAGGGGCAGTGTTGGTGGCTGTCGGATTCGCCGATTTCCCATTTATCGCCTACCACTTCGCACGGACTGCAACGGTGCCGAGTACGTTGATCCCGGTTTTCTACTCTGTTGCAATGGGTGTCAGTGGAGCCGGTTCGCTCCTTTTTGGACGCCTCTTTGATAAATTCGGTCTCTCGGTCCTCATCCCCTTGACTGTCCTCTCGGCTTTGTTTGCCCCTCTGGTGTTTCTTGGCAACTTCTGGGTGGCACTGGTTGGGGTGGCGCTGTGGGGGCTGGGAATAGGTGTTCATGAGTCAATCATTCCTGCAGCTGTCGCAACGATGGTGCCGGCGCAACGGCGTGCTTCGGCCTATGGACTTTTCACCGCAGGGTATGGCATTTTCTGGTTTCTGGGCAGCGTGATGATCGGCGTTCTGTACAGCGTTTCACTACCGGTGCTGATCGCATTCTGCCTGGCCGTTGAACTCGCTGCCATCCCGTTCTTTGTCGTGGCGAGGCGGCAGACACGCTCGCTGAACACTACCGTATAATGTCTGGACCAAAGGATACACAAATATGCTGGCACGTGGAACACTGCTTACCGCTTATGAAGGTCATACAGAGCGCGTCTCCTCTGTCGCGTGGTCGCCCAATGGTCGCTCTATCGCCTCAGGCTCCTGGGATAAAACGGTGCGGGTATGGGATGCCATCACCGGAAAAACGGCACTTACGTACACAGGTCATAGCGACCGGGTCAACTGTGTGGCATGGTCGCCTGATGGCACGCGTATTGCTTCTGGTTCTTGTGACGGTGTAGCCTGTATCTGGGATGCAGCCACAGGTAGTGACACTACCACAGCCAGCGCCACTGCTGCTCTGCTGGCGCTCTGCTGGTCTTCTGATGGGAGATATATCGCTTCTGGTCATTGGGACGGCACGGTGCGGGCCTGGCAAGCCGCGACAGGGGAGATGGCCTGGTCGTATCGAGGTCATACCGAAAAAGTGACCACAGTTGGATGGTCGCCGGACGGCCAGTATATCGCCTCAGGAGGGGAAGATCGCAAGGTACAGATCTGGCGGGTTGCCAGCAACGATCTCCTGTTGACATATTACGGTCACAAAGCCCAGGTAAATACCCTTGCCTGGTCGCCCGATAGCCAGTTTATTGCTTCGGGCGGCCATGATCGAACCGTGCAGGTCTGGCATGCCATGACAGGACGCCACATCTGTGCTTATCGCGCCCATGTCTGGAGCATCAATGCGCTCGGCTGGTCGCCTGATGGCACGTTTATTGCCTCGGGCAGCGACGATATGACTGTGCATGTCTGGTGGGCTATGGCTGGGCAAACCAGCTTCATCTATCGCGGTCATGCCCAGAGTTTATACGACTTCGTCGAAGCTGTGGCATGGTTGCCTGATGGATCGCGCATTACGTCCGGCAACGAAGATCATACGGCGCATGTCTGGACGATTGCTTGATGCGGGCGTTCTCACCTGACTCCGAATATCTTATGATACAAATCTTCGCCATAGCTGGTTTGCAATGGTTCTCCTGTGATTACTTTAAACGTTCGCCCTCCATCGGTTTGCCTTTCAGCCCGCAGAAACATGGCGTTTTCCATGTTTTTGTCATAAAAACTATGCGCAAATTCATATAAATGCGTCACGAAAAAAACCTTGATGCGTTTTTCCAATACTGCGCAAATTATCTGCCGTGCAATCTCCGCGCCTTCTCTTTCGTTTGTTGCGGCAAATGATTCATTCAACAGCAACATAGAATTTGACGTTATATGGTCTACGATATCGCTCATTCTGCTGAGTTCTTCATCGAGTTTGCCGCTTCTCATAGTAGCGTCTTCTTTCCGTTTGTAGTGCGTGAAAATGCCTTCGCAGATATTGGCACAGAAAGACTCAGCCGGTACAAACATGCCGCATTGCATCATCAATTGCGCCAAACCTATGCTGCGCAAAAAAGTCGATTTGCCGCCCTGATTGGCACCAGTGATGATCACGAGGTCTTTCGTGTCAGCATTCACCGCGTTGCCCACAATGCTTTGTTTCATAGTTAAAGCCAGGCAGATATCGTATAATCCTTTACTAGCATGTCTGCGTTCGTCAGGAGCCACAGGCAAGGGAAAGGACAGTGGCTCCCCTTTTTCGGCAAGTTGCCTGTGTACATTCAAACAACCAACGTAAAAGGCCAATTCGGTCCGCAACATGCTAAAAAAGCTGAGAATATGATCAATGGACTGGGCGAGCGCATTGGCAACAAGGTTGATCCCCCTATCTTTTAATTCCGACAGGGCCCTGGCACCGCTTTCATCGCGATCAGCGATAGAAAAGGTGTAAGTGGGCGGTTTTTCGGCAAAGATCCGCTCTATCCACCTCTGTTTCTTGTCTGGTGATTGACGAAGGGTGTAATTGGAGCCTTTATTGCCCTGTCCCAGCCCTGCACTGATTAACACTCCGTCGCGGAATTGCAGTTCCTTGAGATGATGTTGGACGCTAGCGAAATAGTCATCATCCAGTTCTTTGTTAAGCATCGCAAAAAACGCGGTAAAGCCCTCTGACTCAAACGAGTCGGCATGTTCATCAGCAATATGCTTGAGTTTTTTAAGCATGCTCACAAACATCTGCAATACTTCAATTGATCTACGTAGTAGCACGTCGGGATATTTGCTCAATAAGCCAAGATAATGCTTTTTCTCCCCTTCTATTGCTTCTACCGCAATAGTATAGATATCCCTGACAATAGAAGCATTTTTCAGGCAATCGTGCAGAATATTTTGGCGATAGAAAATGGTGTCCAGATCGTTTAAACTGGACAAAACAGCTTTCTTAGCCACTTCAAATAAAAATTTGTCACCGAGTGCCATGGCATTGAACAGCGTGTTTAATTCCAGGTCTTGTGTCAGTGCCTGTTCACCTGGCGGGAATTTCCGCTGCAGGTCAAAATCATGATCTTTATACATGAGAAAAGCTTTCATGATTTGAGACGCTCCTTTAACCAATCGTATGTCAAGCGATACTTTTCAGCAATAGCTATCGCGTATGCAAGTCCGTCAGCAGACTTTCTGACAATTTTAAAAGTTCTCTCAGCCGGATTTTCGGGAACGACCGTACTAACCATGCTGACGGTTTGCTCGCTGAATGAAGTCAATTCATCTATGAATGTGACCCAGACGCACAGCGCATCCAATGGTAGTATTTTTTCCATGATCTTTTTGCTCAAAAATAATGCGTCGTTTACTGTGGTGGATGTTAAAATTTCATTCATGATGATAATGCTATTTGGTGTGGCCTGTTGAAGAATAGCGTCAATTCTAACCAGGTCGTCCTGTAGTTTGCTATGCAGGTCTTTGATGTTTTCTTCCTTTTCAAATTGCGTCAAGAGCCTGTCGAATAGAAAGAGCCGCGCTTCCCGGCCTGGGACGGGACAGCCTATGCTAGCCAGATAATGCACCTGTCCGAAGGTGCGGGCGAAGGTGGTTTTCCCACCCTGATTTGGACCGGTTACGACAAAGATGCGCTCCTCCCCTTTGAGGTAAAAATCATTGCAGATAACAGACGAGTTCTTGGGGGTTTTGGTAATGAGTTTATAGGCCAGAGCTACATCAAACCCTTCATAATCAGAAATGTCCTTGCAGGAGTTGGAAATGTGCGGATAACAGAACTTTAATCCCGCTCGTTTGATAATCGCAATATACTCCAGATATGCGACGTAAAATTGTATTTCCCGGTCAAATATGGCTATCGTTTGATCCAGATAATTCCCGTTTTTCGCACAATAATCATCAAGGTGTGAAAATAGGTCGGGATATAATCTGGCTACTAAACCCAATATTTGCGCTTCAACATGGTTCATATCCGGCCAGTCGGAAAATTTACCCCTGTAATCTTTGACCGCTCCCTGTTTGAATTTCGCGAATGTCTCCTCAACATCCGCACTGTAATCAATTTCAGTTTCATATTTGCGAACCTTAATGCTGTTCCCCTTAATGAGCAAGCAATATTTGACCGATGACAAATCGGCTTTCAGCTTTTTTGTTTCCAGGAGAAGCGATGTAAAACTGTCGGAATTGGCATAGTCCGTCAAATATGCGCGAAAAGCCAAAAAGCCGTGCGATTGTACATCTACGAGGGAGATATCATGGAGCAAGCAAGTAACGGCGTCGCAATACATTGCTACCGCGTCTAAAAACCATCGTTCCTTCTGGTATGTGTAGTGAAGCTTGTCTGCCTGGGCAAGATATTTGTGCATTGCACGTATTTTTTGCGCGAATGATTGTATATGCTCAAACAGAATGGTATTTTCAAGGTCCCGCATGATTTCATGGCGATACGTGATTGCTTTGATATCGGTCAAAGAAGTATAAAAAAACGGTTTTAACTGATATTCCTGCTTGCTGGCCGTGATGGCGTCTATAATCTGATCAAGATTTAAATCAACGAAAAATGAGGGTGCTTCAAGGGGTTCTTTTGCTCTACTGTCTTCAGTTCTTGCAAAAAGTATGCTGTGGAAAGCCATGGGAAAAATACCTCCTGTGGAAGCGACGCGCATAAAAAAGCCGACAGCTCTTACGTTTTTCTCGTAGAAGCCATCAGCCGTCATCAGCGGTTCGGATTATTCCAAAGGGGAGCTTCATCCCTTTTACATAAGATACCACTTTTTTTATGCAGTCTGCAAGAAGGAACTGTTCAGGTTCTTCCTCTTGTGCTTGACGCCTCTCACACAGCGTGGTATGTTTCATGGAGAAAAGAAGATGTATGCAGCGATGAAGCTCGCTTGAGATGTCGGCACTTCCGGCTGATAGCTTCTACTCTTGTGAGAAAAACCCTTCAGAGGTTCATGAGAAAGTAGAAGCTTTTTTACTGCTCTCGTAAGAACCTTCCAAAGCGAAAGCGAGGGCAAATCATGGAACAGCATGATGTCGTCACAAAGAAAAGTACGAGTATTCAAGACATTGCAGTGCGGGCATGCGAACTGCGCCTTGAGAGACGCACCAGCGATGCACATGGAAAAGAGCGCATAGAGTTTGTGTGTGGGGCAAGCGGAGGGCCTGAATCAGGATTTGTTCTGGGCATAGCTGGAGAAAATTGTTCTTCGATGGTAGCAATCTGCAACTCCTGTCCTATTCCCGATGCCCTGGAATCTCGCTGCTCGTGCCTGAACCTGGTTCCTGTGCGTCGCTTCACCGACCGTACTGTACCAACGGCACAACCAGACGCTCTGAGAGGCGAGGGCGGCGAATCTGCTAACGCGTACTTTCCTTGTCGCTGGTTTTACGGCCTCTTTGGGCAAGAACAGCCGCATGACAATACGATGTGCCTGAGCTGCCCCTACTGGTTTCCTCGTCCTCCGCAGGAACTCATTCCCAATTACTGGCCCGAAACACAAAGAATGTTGCGTATCGTGAGGGGCGAAGAGAAAGTTGCCAACGTGCCAACTGGTTTTACGCCATCCCCCCAACGCCTCTCAGGTGGCCCCTGGTGGCAACGGCTCCTGCGCAAGATGCATTTTTGAACTCTGAAGGCGTGAGCATAAAGAGTACGTGGAAAGAACCTGCTCGTTGACATTCCCGCCACTGCATGATTCGACTATGGAGAGACCCAAATGATTATCATGTCCTATTCGGGAATATCAGGGCCGGTTCCCCTGCGAAAAAAGCAAGGAGACGTTCCCAGGCCCAGTTCGCGCCGGGAATATCAGGTACCTCGCCTCGCTCTCGCCTGGTAGCATTGAACCGTGCAAGGTATGCCTCCACCGCTCTATCCAGTTGAAACAAACGCTGCTGTTGCCGATGAAGGAGCCGCTCGTGCAATGCCAGGGCATCCGGTTCATGCCTGCACGCATCATGTATTTGCTTCCAGTGAAAAAGGCAAAGTAACTCTTCTTGAATTGGTGTTGAACCGTTAATACTCTGTCGCAATCCTTCGATAAGAGCAGCAATTTGCTCGTTATCCTTATCGGCCACGCAGACACAGGCCATGCAGGCTTGCTTCAAGTGCGAGGCGCTATATTCATATTCATGGGCATGAGCCAAAGTTGCCCGTTGTTCCTCTCGTTGCTGTTTCAACCAGGAACGATAACGGCTCACGTTATCCGAACGCAAGAAGATAGCTGCTGCGAGAATCCAATGATGGCTCTGACAGAAAGCGTCAATTGGTGGCAAAGCTTCGACCTGTACAAAGGCTCTGACACACATGGCGATGCAGGCAGCAGATGTAGCGGCACATACAGGACACCTTTCACTTGTGGGGCTGTGCAACTGACTACGCTGTCCCGGTAGGAGAAGCATTTGGCGAGGTGCTGTCTGCCCGGCTTGTGAAGTGATATGAACGGGCAATGCCTCCCGTTCTCCCACCAGTAATGCGAGGTCGTGGGCGATCTGACTCCAATTATGTACTGTTACGTCCCTGTAAGCGTCTGGTTCCGTGAAATGCTGCGTCGCTGTACACTCGGACAAGTAGGTCGCCAATGTCCGCACCTCCTGCTGATGCAAGCCAGCAGGAGGTGTGTTCTGACGGTCTCGATGCAATCTAGACCAGGAAAATGGCCTGTCTGTACCTTCTGCAGAAACCTCTTCCAGGAGGATTGTGGTGTGAGGGAGACAGAGTTCCATTTGCAGCGATGACCAGTCACTTTTGTTGCCTCTATTGATACCGCGCTGAAAACGCTGCGACAGGCGGGAAAGAAAGAGAGACTCTTCCCTCCGGGCCAATTGACAGAAACGACACACTGCGGAACCAATCGCTGGCCCGGCAGGAATGTCTCGCTGAGAGGTTCGACGTTTTGCGTATCGTTCCGTTTGCAGGACGCGCTGCAATTGTTTCAATAAGACCTGGTAGCTTATCGTGATTCCTAATCCATCACCCAGGCGATCATGTTCCAGGATAGCAAGTGACCAGGTGTGATACGGGCAAAACCCCCAGGAAGCGCTGATTTGCATACCAACGTGAGGATCGGTACAGTACTCCCACAAGAAACTATGCATTACTTGCTGGTCATGCTCTTTGACCAGGCGACAGAGGGCGCAGCCTGGCTTATGACGGGCAAGGTCGAGATCCGCGTCGAAGATGTCACGAGCAGGGAGTATCATCCGCTGCCTGTGGAGTCGTGACCATATTGATTGGAGCATGAAGATCCTTCTTCCAACTTTGCGATTTTGATTTCTGCCTCAACCTTTTCGCGGCTCTATTAGTAATACAGCAGATTGAGCGTTTCCAACCGCGCTGAGATCTCTCGTGCAACTCTCTCTGGTACAGGGGGTGAAGCTTTGAGCGCATCCAGCGCCTCCCAGCATCCCTTTTGGGCGAGCGTTGCCAGAGCATCAACAATGGTTAGTGCCACCACGAGCGCATCTGGTTGCGCGAGGCGCTTTGCAAGCTCTGCGACAGCCTGGCAGTCTCCCAGTTGTCCCAGTGCTTTGCTAATAGAGCAGAGTACTCCGACGTCGGTTTCTTCGAGCAGACACGACAGTAAAACGGGAAGAGTCCGGTGATCTCGGCTCTGACCAAGCAGCGCGGCCGCCAGTTCCCGTGTCTCAGGAACTGGATGGTGGAGGGCCCGCATCAATTTCTGTTCGTAGAGTATCGCCTCGTTTTCAGAAAGTGATGCACCGCAGTGGTCGCACATGGTGTCGCCGATAAGATTCCCTGCCCAACAGTCGGGACAGTACTGCATGAGCGGCATAGCTTTCTTCCTTTCAGATGTTTGCACATGAAAAAAGCTTCTACAACACGATATGTCGTGTCATAGAAGCCATCAACCCTTCAGGGTATCTTTCTGGCGAGCTTCATCGCCAACAGTTTTTCTATTCTGTATTATAGCACAAAGAAGACAGCGTGTTTTGCTCACACTGCTCTTTTTAGCCGCGTAAGGTCGCCACCAGTCGCTTTGGCTTCAGCACCAGATCAATTGCATCGAGGGGGCTGAGGACAATCACATCGGCGGCATGCAGTGCCTGTACCGCCAAACCCTCTGATCCCAGGATCGCCACACCTACTGCCGCCAGACGCAACATTCCAACATCATTCATTCCGTTGCCAATAGCGATCACTTGTTCTGGATCAAGTTGCTGCACATAGCGTGCCTTTTCCTCGCCGCTCTGCACCATATGAATGGGTAGCCCAAAAACCTGCTCAAGTTCCTGCATATTCCCGTGTGTCCCTGCTGATAGTGCATGGAGAACAAGATGCGTTGCCAGTTCCTGCAAGCGCTTCACCACGCCTGGAACTGGCACTCCATCAATGGCGAGCGTGCCATTGATATCAAAAACGGCGTGATGAAGTTCAACGATACCTCTTTGCGGTATTTCGATACGAATCATAAAATTGTTCCTCCCTCTTGACGTCTGGTATTCAGGATGCTTATACTATAGGTGAGGTAGGGATGCAACTTCGCGATGAAGCTCGCGTTACGCCAGAGGGCTAATGGCTTCTATATATTGATCGGCACGCTGTATGTGCGATGATCAATCGTAGAAGTTTTTTTTGTCCTCTAAAACCTGGTCCGTATCCTTCTTGACCCACCTTGGAGAGGAAACGGTCCGCTCTTTCTTTCGAAAGTATAGCACATGTTGCAAACGTCAAGGAACTGGAATCTCGTGAGTTGGGCCTGGAAACAGTACCCGTACTAGTCGAGATAGTCTCTTTCGCAATCTTAGGAATTGTTATGGGCGTAGATCACTTTCATGTCGCACGCGATGATACGCTTATTAAGCGTCGTCCCTGGTACGTACTCGCGGGAGGACTCTTTTTGCTGAGCGCACTTGCTCATCAGCCGCTGGCCTTTCTCGCGGCCCTCTTCGCACTGGTGATTGGCATCGTGCCAGAAATCTGGTATCGCCGGGCGCTGCGTCATCTTGTGGTACGCCAGCAACTGAGTGAGCGGCGTGTTCTTTTTGGAGAGACAACGACCCTTTCTATCAGTATTGAGAACCGAAAGTTCTTGCCACTTCCCTGGCTAGAGATCGAAGATGAAATCCCTATTCACATTCCGCTCCTGACCGGACGAGCATCACCGTCGTACAAAGTCAATCGCGCATTGCTTGTGAACAGTGTCTCATTGTGGGCCTTTCAACGGGTAACAAGACGCTATCATCTTCGCTGCCTGGCACGCGGTGTCTATACCTTTGGTCCGGTGCTGATGCGCAGTGGTGATCCTTTTGGCTGGTTGATACGCGAGGAGCAGATAGTAGCTCGCGAGACACTGCTGGTTTATCCACTCGTCGCGCCCATCGAAGCCTTTGGCTTATCACCGCGTAATCCCTTTGGTGAAGGGTTAGCAAAAGGCCGTCTGCTGGAAGATCCTTTCCGTATAGCGGGAGTACGCGATTATGCGTTTGGCGATGACCCACGTCGTATCCACTGGAAAGCCACGGCTCGTGCTGGCGAATTGCGCAGCAAAATATACGAACCCGGTGGTCAACACCGCCTGCTCATTCTGCTGGACATCAACACGTATAAAGAAGTATGGATGGGTCACGATCCAGAGCTTCAGGAATTGACTATCACAGCTGCGGCTTCATTGGCGCTCTGGGCACTCGATAAGGGATACGCAGTTGGTCTGCTGGTGAATAGTCTTATGATGAGCCTATCGGGTGAAGGCCCTTCGTCCGATGGAGAACCCCTGTCACAGATGTTTATCCACCGGGTGTACGTGCCTATCACAAGTAATAGCAGGCAGCGAGAGCGTCTGCTCTCTGCGCTTGGCAGACTCCTGCCCTACTCTGGCTCATCAATGGAGGCCCTCATTGATGCAGAGCGTGTTCCCATAGCAACCGGGACCACAATTCTTCTGGTCAGTGCGGCTGCGGTCGTAAGCGAGACCACCATCGAACGTTTGTTGCAGGTGCGTAAACGTGGCGCTGCCGTTCACCTGGCATTGACCGGCGATGATGCGAGCGTAGTGGGTACAGATACGTATAATTTGCCTGTCCACCATCTGGGTGGTCGAGAGAAGTGGCATGAGCTGACGAGGAGCATCAACAATGCGGGACACGAATCCGCCGGTCAAAGCGAAACCAGCCTCCAGCTGGATTGAACGTATTGCACTACCGTTACTCGTGAGCGTAATGGAAGCGCAACCTCTGGCTTTGGGTATTGCGTTGCTCACCCTGGCTGTCGCCGGGACGCTGGCAGCCATGCCGGTGAGTGTCGGAGATATCACACTGACGGCGTTAGGGCTGCTCTGGTGGGCGATGTTCGTTGAGCATATCAGCAATGGTTCAGTACGCAGGAGACAATTGGCCTGGCTTCACCTGCTCGGCTGGCTTATCGCCTTCCTGGCAATAGCTGGCCCTCGCCTTCCGTCCATGATTATAGGCCAGGACATTCCCGCTGTTCTGCTGGATGTCGTCCTCATCACATGGCTATGGAGACGCAGCATGTCACGGGCGCAGATCGGATTTACGTATGGACAACTTGCCACATCCTTCAAGATTGGCTTTGGCGTCCTCCTCGCTATCTTGCTCATCGTCATTATCGCGGCCTTGCCGGAGACAAATGCACTGTACCATACGCTGACAAACGCCTTGCCTATCTTTTTCCTTACCGGATTGATAGCATTGTCGCTGGCACGCCTGGGAATGCTTCGTCATGCACGCCGCTCGACTGATGGCTCACAGGCAGATCCGACACGCTCCTGGCTGCTCGCACTCACACTTTTTGGCGCAGGAATCATTGTCATGGTGACGGCGCTTGAATTGATCTTCTCGTTCTCCGCATTTGAAGCGATCGTGACAGTACTTATGCCGCTATGGAACGGCATGGCAATAGTTGTTGGTTGGATGCTCTACGGCATCATTTTCATCCTGTCGCCCGCGTTCTATTTCTTCTCTTTCCTTGTCGGATTGCTCACCGGGCATCAGGGAACTTCTCAAACGTCACAGAAAATTGGCGTGAAACCAACGCCGTTCCATAATCCAGCAACCCTCTCAACACTTTCACCGGAGGTCATCACCATTGGTCGCTGGGTCGTTCTAGGACTACTGGTGATCGGTATCTTTGCGGTGGTAGGCACTAACCTGCGACGATGGTACATGAAGAGTAACAATGAAGAAGTGGAAGAGGTACGCGAACAACTGGATACACGCTCATTAGTAGGTCAGCGCTGGCGCGAGTGGTGGAGGCAACATCGGCACGCACGTCCTGTAACGCCTCCACTCGAACTACTCGATTCGGCCTCGGTGCGTCCGCTCTATCGCGCACTGCTTCTGTCAGTGGCGGATAATGATGCGTTGAGACGCAACCCGACGGAAACGCCGACCGAATACCAGTCACGGTTGCTTGTCTATCTTATCAGTGCTACGCCAGCGATACAGGATCAAAGGAGCGACTCTCCCTTAGCGAGTGATACCATCATTCTAGAAGAATTGACCTCAGCGTATATTATGGAACGTTATGGCTCAGAACTCGTCAGCGAGCGCAAACGATCACGCTTGCAAACCTGGGTACCCAGGTTGATAGCGAGGCTATGTGCCTGAGCAAGGTTTTGCATTCGCTAGCGCTGCTATACCGTTCCTTGATCGGCCATCGTAGCACCACCGCGTGCAGCACGCTCGCCTACCAGTTGGACCAGCGCACGTCGCCACGCATTCGCCTCCTCTTGATTCAAGAGTCCACGGCGCAGTGCGTCGCGCTTGAGCGCGTAGCTACGTAGATCGTCGGCAAGGTCCTCGAATCGCCGCACCTGCTCGCGCAGCAAAAATTCAGCGATGGCTCGGCGTTCGCTGGCCCCGTCAATGCTGTCCTTTACATGGGCGAGCGCTATCTGCAAATGAGGAAGACAGAACCCCGCGGAAGATACATAGTCTTCTTTGCCTTCTGCCGTGACCAGATGTGCGAGGAGTTGCTCAACCTGCTCGGCGGCTATCTCACGTACAAGGCGGCATGCTGCACACGTTGCTGGACTGGCGAGGAGGGACGCAACGTGTGCAGCGGCATGCTCGCCCCCGCGCTCAATCAGATGAGACATCTCGACTGCCAGCATCTCGATAAGCGGCGCATAGCCATCGCTAATCCCTTGCGGTGAGGCCATTTCCTGATACTGCCAGGTATGTACCGGACACAGGCCGCGTCCGGCAGCGAATGCATGCTGCGCTGTGGCGTCCGTGGCAAGCGTATATTGCCACTTCGCGAAGAACGCAAAAAGTGCCTGCTCCTGTACCGCACAGATCGGGCAGGTCCGCGTGCGCACGTTTGCCTGCTCACGGCCAGACGTGTGACCCGGTGTTCTGCCCGCAGCAATCGCCTGCTCGATGACGTGCGGATCGGCGGATGCCAGATCTGCTGTGCTACGCATGGCAGACAGAGGTACCTCGGCCAGCAACGACGCACGCAAAGACTCCATGGTTTGCCGCAGTTCCAGTGCGTTTCCAAGCGGTTTGATCTTGCCATCGGTCGGTGCAGTGGCGAGCATCGGGTCTGCCGAAGTTACGAGGTGCAAGGCACGATCCAGCACGGACATGAGAAAGGTGCGCCCCTGTGCCTCGGCGAGAAACGCAGTCAGTTCCTGCTCGAATAGCGCTAGCCCACTTCGCTGGATAGCTGCATCGTCGTGGTTCAGCTTAGCGGTAAGACCATTGCGAGCGGAGAGCGGGTAGAGGTGAACATCTCCTGTTCCCAACAGCCGCCCGACATGCGTCCGAATGTAGTCAAACACATCCCTACGGTCCGTGTCTCCAAGCATGTCCAGCTTGTTCACAACAACGAACAGTTGGCGTATCTGTCCTCGAATGTCAAGCAGGAAGCTTTCCTCTGCTTCGCTCAGGGGTGCCTCGACGCTCGTCACGAATATCACCGCAGCCATCTGCGGCAGAAATGCGTAGGTGGTCGCGGTATTCTCGTGGCGTGCCGATCCAATGCCGGGCGTGTCAATGAAGTGCAGGCCGCGCCGCAGGAACGGCAGCGGCAACTCTATACGTGCTTCAACCAGCCCCTTCTCGTTGCCGGGATTGCCGTGTTCGGTGATATAGGTCGCCAACTGTGCCAGTGGGACTTCCTGTTCCACCGTCCATTCCTTGCGGCGGAGTACGACCCGCTCCGTGGAGCCGTAGCAGAGCGTGGTAATCGCTGATGTCAGGGGCAGGAGTCCCGTGGGTAACAGATCGCGCCCGAGTATCGCGTTCATCAGTGTACTCTTGCCGCGCTTGAATTGGCCGACGACAGCCAGATTGAAGCGGTCTTCAGCCAGCTGGACTAACAGTGCCTGGCAACGTTCGGTCGCTTCTCGCACGCCGTGCGCCTGGAAGAGTTGCTTCGCGGCACGTACCGATGCAGTTACCTCCTGCTTCGCGAGCGTGTAGTGCCGTAGGGAGGCGACCTCATTATTGTTGGTGTCTGGTAATGCCCGCTCCATGCTATCACCTCTTCCTGGTAGTGCAGTTCCCGGTACTGGCCGAATGACACTCTGCTTGTCGTTTAGCGCATTTTATTTCATTCTGAGGGAAAATAAGGACGCCTGTACACGCAAAATACTCTTCACGTCCAAATGCGGAACGGAAAGAGTGAGAATTCCGCGAAAGAGCGACGATTGTATGCTCCTGTGCCATATACTTGCCCTTTTCTAGAAGACGTTTTGTTGCAAATGCAGTATAATCAGATTGTCTGCATAAGCAGGTGAGAAAGCAGAGCCATTTCCTCCCCTTCATGGCCCACATGCGGTGAAAGGAATATGGCTCCAGGAACGAACCTGCCTGTTCAGTGCGCAAAAAAAGCTTCTACTGTTGCAAATGACATCGTTTTAATGTCCTGTGCAACAGTAGAAGCCATTAGCCTTCCGGCGTTATGCGAGCTTCATCGCAAGGCCTGTTCTTTTCTTCCCTACCAGTATACAAAACTAGGGCGGCAAACGTCAAGGTGCTTCCCTGATATCCACTCATCGAAGTGGAGCATCATATCGGCTTTGGTCACAATGGGCAATTGCGCGACATCTGTGCATGGATCGGCCACATCGCGGTACAGGTCGCGAAGTACCTGGAATGTGTGCGGGCAGAGGAGACCAGGACTGCCAGGTGCTCTTGCTGTCGCCGGGCGATGACCTGGCTTCCCGCTCGGGCTGTTTTCCAGGCATCCCAGGAAGCCGCAAGAAATCCAGGTTGATGGTTCATCTGGTTCTGTTGGTTGTTCATGTTTTTCTCTCTTTTCGCGCTGGAGTGCAGTTCCCTCATACACATGATAAGGTTAATATTGTAGGCAGCCGAAGGAGATGAACCAGAGGGCGTGTGCCAGAAAGCTCGAACCAGAACTGCGCACGATGGCATCGCCCGGTTTGAGGTCTGCCGTAGCCGCCGGGCCAGTTGCTGCGATCCCGACTACCAGGGTACCTGTGGTCACCGCCAGATTGTTCTATGTGGCCGGAGTCTCATCAACACTGGTGGTCTACATCCCCATGGCGGCGGGTTCCGTATACGTCACCTTCGCCGTCTGGATGAGCTGCAGAGCGATCAAACGCACGCGGTTGGAGGGAATGGCAAAGCCGACGCCATTGGCAAGTGTATTGGACTGCGCGTTGATAGCAGAGAGCGTAGGAATGCCCACCAGTTCGCCTTGCAGGTCCACCAGCGCGCCGCCGCTGTTGCCGGGATTGATGGCCGCATCCGTCTGGATCGCGTCGGGGATCGAGGATACGTCGCGGTTCAGCGCACTGACGATGCCACTGGTCACAGTCTGCGTGATGCCCAACGGGTTGCCAATCGCCAGAACTTCCTGCCCCACCTGCAACTTCGAGGAGTCTCCAAGCGTGGCAACAGTGAGCTTCGCGGTGGTTGAAATCCTTATCACCGCCAGGTCATTTTGCTTATCGGCCCCGACAAGTTGAGCCGCAAGCGAAGTGCCATTGTACAGCGTGACCTGGATGCGCTCCGCGCCCGCAATGACGTGGTTATTTGTGACGATGAAGCCCCGGCTATCAAGAATGACGCCTGATCCCAATCCATTGCCACTGGTAGTGACGACGTTCACCTGGACGACCGATGGGCTCACCTTTTTCACAGCCGCTTCACGTATGGCATCAAGCATATTACCCGACACCGTTATTGTAGGATTGGTGACCGTTGGGGTGGAGCCGGACTGGCTGCTTCCACTGCTCCGCGAACTAAAGACCCAGCCTGCGAACAGGCCGGTGCCAAAGACGACTGTCAGGAGTACGATGAGCGCAATGACAGCCGCAGTACGTATTCTGTGTGGGGGCTGACTCGGCGGAGTCCCAGCTGGAATCGCTGGCGCACTGGGCTGCGTGAGGAAATTATTTTCATTCATTTGTTGCATGAGGCATTCCTCCCTTCATGCGTGTTGCTCCCTATTGACATTAATTTATTACAGGATAGTGCAATAAACACACATTCCCGTCACAATGATACCGCTTCCTGTTACAAAACCATCACGATTACACCTGGCATTTCAACTCGGACGCTCTGAGGAAGTCCTAATACATGCCCCTTTTAATCGGCGAGGCTTTCATGAAAGAGTATTGAGAGCATTGTGAGACTTTGTTGGGGGTAATTGAGAGTACTTCGAGAGGCCTTGCAGCCATACTGTTATCGTAGGAAATGGAAAGAAATCGTGATGCAACCATCAACCAGTACAGGGAGGCAAAAAATGAAACATGACGAGTTGATTGGGCGGGTGCAACACCATGCCCGTTTGGCTTCGCGGGGAGATGCAGAGATGGCAACACGGGCAACGCTCGAAACGCTTGCCGAGCGGCTAGCTGGCGGTGAGGCCGAAGACCTCGCCGCGCAGTTGCCACGAGGGATTGCGGAGTATCTGCGTACCGGACTGACGGGAACGGGCCAGCATTTCCCGGTAGAGGAGTTCTTCCAGCGTGTGAGTCAACGTGAGGGGGTAGATGTGCCGAAGGCTATCTATCATGCACGAGCGGTCATCGCTGTTTTGTATGAAGCTGTCTCACTCGGAGAGATGGCCGATATTCGTGCGCAACTACCCGCCGGGTACGCACGGCTCTTCGAGCCAGATCGTGAGGAGGAGAACTAAGCGTATGCGCTTGTGTATGGGAGAACACATGCACCGGTCTACGCGCTAACTGCTTCTCGAACAATTGGAAGATGAGCGGAGCCAGCGGGTGATTTTCGTCTCCCACTACGTTCTCGTTCATCAGCCTATGTGCGTTGCTGCGGCCGCACCACGAGCAAAGGGAGATGGGAGGCTTCCAGGATCCGCTCGGTCACACTCCCCAGCACTTGGAGTTCGGTTCCGTGTCGCCCATGCGTTGTCAGCGCCATCACAGCAGACCTGCTCCCCTGCGCATCCTTTTCCTCGGGGTGATCACCTTCTGCCAGCCTGATGAGCGTCTCGGCCACATCGGTCCCGGTGATGACAGACGATCTGACTACTGGCTGTAGCGATGCGAGGTCTCCGCTGCGCAGTCGTTGCTCGATCGTATGGAGGTACGCCTTCGCATGGTGCTTGCTTGTCTCAATGCGGTGGCTCGGGTGCTGCTGTTCGTCGTTCAAGGCAGAGAGTACCACGACAAGGTGGAGGGAGCCAGGGGCAGGGGCAGAGAGAGCTGCACTCAAGGCCGCCGCCGGCAGCAGTGCCGCCTCGGCGAAGTCAGATCCGTCCAGGGGTACCAGTACCTGGACCGGACGGGTACCCGCCGGATGGAGGAGGTCTGAGACCCCTGCCTCCTCGTGTTCGCTGAGCAAGAGCAGCGGCACTGGAGTATGCCGGGCAACGGTTTGTGCCACGCTGCCCAGTGCCCAGCGTGAGAAGCCTGTTCCTCCATGGCGGCACATGACGATGCTATCGACCTCTTGCAGGTGGGCCGCCGAAAGGATCATTTGAGCGGGGAGGCTATCAGCCACCTGCAAAGTGGTCCCCAGGCCAGACAAGGCAGCGGAACGGGCTACCTGCTCCAAATAGCTGGTTGCCTGGGCATGAGCTGTTTCGACAGCCTGTTCGGTCTCCTCCGGTGCTTGCAAGAAGGATGCTACGGCATCGAGAGGATGCGTGAGGACGCGCAGGAGCAGGATGGACCCACTCGCGTGTCGTGCCAGACGCGCTGCAACAGGGACAGCACGTTCTGCACGAGCAGACCCATCCAACGGCACAAGAATACGTTGAAACATCGGCCCTCTCCTTTCAGTTGCTCTCGAGAGACCTTCTGCAGGAAACCGCTTGCGGTACCATGCATACTCAAATTCTTCAGGAGGGAGATATGCGAAGGGCGCAGCTATCTATATTTCTCCCTCTCCAGTGAAGCATACAGCAGTAGAATCACAATGCAATCACGGTTGTACTTCATTGCCTCACAATATGCTCACATGCGCGAGATATGGTATGCTTTCCAGGTAGAACATACGAAGTTATAATGAGATGCGGATATACGACACGTTGTGATTTGCTCTTCCAGCGTGTCGTGGTTGTGACAGTTGATGAGTGTACTGTGATTGTTTTGTGAGGCCAGGAGCATATGCTTTATGCATAGAAACGGAAACGAAAAGAAAAAGGATAGGTTGCTTTGCAACACGGCCGGGACGTAAGATGCCGCTATACTCCTTCTGAATTGAAGGTGAACGTAAAGATGAGCAGGAAAGGTCAAACAATAGCATGTCACTTCTCGCACCCCAGGAACAATCTTTGAACACGCCCGGCATCCCTGATCTCGCTGCCATCCGTGGGCTTTCTGAACAGGAAGTGCAGAGCAGGTTCAAGCAAGAGGGCTACAATGAGCTACCGGCAGGCCGGCGGCGCTCCTTGTTCACCATTGCCCTCGATGTGGTGCGCGAGCCGATGTTCCTCTTGCTGATCGCGGGATGCGCGATTTACCTGATTCTGGGAGATACACGCGAGGCGCTGGTACTGCTCGGCTCTATTCTGGTCATCATGGGCATCACCTTTTACCAGGAGCAGAAGACCGAGCGAGCGCTGGAAGCGCTACGTGACCTTTCCAGCCCACGGGCGCTGGTGATCCGGGGAGGCGAGCAGCAGCGCATCGCGGGACGGGACGTCGTGCGCGATGACCTTGTTGTGCTGGCCGAGGGGGATCGTGTCCCGGCTGATGGCATCCTGCTCTGGGGCCTCAACCTATCCGTTGATGAGTCGCTCCTGACGGGCGAATCGGTTCCCGTGCGTAAGGTTGCTGCAATTAGCGGTGCTGAGACGAGCGGGATGGGTCGCCCTGGTGGCGATGACCTCCCCTTTGTTTTCTCCGGCACCCTTGTCACGCAAGGGCAGGGCATCGCCAAGATTCAGGCGACAGGCATACGCACGGAACTGGGTAAAATCGGCACTGCGCTCCAGAGAGTCAAGCCAGAGCAAACGCGGCTCCAGCAAGAGACAGGACGCCTGGTGCGCCTGATGGCCGTTGCGGGATTGACGCTCTGTGCCCTGGTGGTGGTACTCTACGGCCTCTTCCGTGGAGACTGGCTGAATGGCCTGCTCGCCGGCATCGCCCTGGCGATGTCTCTCTTACCCGAAGAATTTCCGGTGGTGCTGACGGTTTTCCTGGCGCTGGGGGCCTGGCGCATCGCGCAGCACCACGTGCTGACGCGCCGTATGCCAGCCATCGAGACCCTGGGGGCGGCGACCGTCCTGTGCGTCGATAAAACTGGGACGCTGACTGAAAACCGTATGTCAGTGCATATGCTGTTCGCGCAGGGTATCAGCTACGAGGTGCAGACCGACGCGCAGCAATCCCTTCCAGAGGGATTCCACGAACTTGTGGAACTCGCCGTACTCGCAAGCCAGCAGGACCCGTTTGACCCTATGGAGCAGGCCTTGCGTAAACTCGGTGAGCGCTTTCTCGCTGGAACAGAACATCTACATCTGCCCGGCAATTGGACCTTGCTCCGTGAATATCCCTTATCGCCACAACTGCTCGCCATCTCGCACGTCTGGAAGCCATCTCGTCCACAAGCAGCCTACGTGATTGCGGCGAAAGGTGCGCCGGAAGCCATTGTCGATCTGTGCCATCTGGATGAGAGGGCCAAAGCTGCGATATTTGAGCAGGTGAGTCGTATGGCGAACGAAGGATTGCGTGTGCTGGGTGTCGCCCACGCCCAGTTTCAACCGGCAGCTAGCCTACCCTCCGGGCAGCATGACTTCCCTTTCGAGTTTGTGGGCCTGGTTGGCCTTGCTGATCCGGTGCGTCCGACTGTCCCTCCCGCCATTCAAGAGTGCTACACGGCTGGCATTCGCGTAGTCATGATCACCGGCGATTATCCTCTCACGGCCCAACAGATCGGACGCCAGATTGGCTTGCACCCCATTGATGCCTGTATCACCGGACCGGAACTCGACGAGATGGACGATGACACGCTGCAAGAGCGCATCAACACGACCGCGCTCTTCGCACGTGTGGTACCCGAGCAGAAGCTACGCCTGGTGAATGCGCTCAAAGCCAATGGCGAGGTCGTTGCCATGACTGGTGATGGCGTCAACGATGCACCCGCACTCAAGGCAGCGCACATCGGAGTCGCCATGGGTAAGCGGGGAACCGATGTGGCACGCGAGTCGGCGGCGCTTGTGCTGCTTGACGATGACTTCTCCTCTATCGTGCAGGCAGTCAGGCTCGGACGGCGTATCTACGATAACATTCGCAAGGCGCTGACCTACATTCTCGCTGTCCACATCCCCATCGCGGGCATCGCACTGCTGCCGCTGCTCTTTGGTTGGCCTCTGGTACTCCTACCGCTCCACATTGTGTTTCTGGAACTGATCATAGACCCGGCAAGCTCGGTGGTCTTCGAGGCAGAACCGGAGAATCCCGAGGTCATGAAGCGCCCGCCGCACGACCAGCATGAGCCATTGTTCGGTAGGCGTGCGTTGTTAATGGGCCTGTTCCAGGGCTTGGGTGCCCTGGCGCTGGTGCTGGTGGTCTTCCTGCTGGCACAGGCGCGGCACCTGGATGAGCCAACTATGCGTACAATGGCCTTCATCACGCTGGTCATTGCCAATCTGGGTTTAATCCTCGCCAATCGTTCGTACTCACACACTATTTTGGTCACTTTGGGCAGGCGCAATGCTGCTCTGTGGTGGGTCACAGGTGGCACTATCCTCTTGCTGGGCATGGTACTCCTCGTCCCCATGGTACGTGATTTGTTTACCTTCTCGCTACCCTCTATAACGGAACTGCTGTTGTGCCTGGCAGCGGCATTCGTGTGTCTACTCTGGTTCGAGGTCGTGAAGATTATTGTAAGGCGGTATGTCAAGCATGAATAAACACCTCTCTGAGGACAGCGCTCTGGAAAAGCGCTCAGCCTACCGTTTTCCACCCGACAGAGTAGTCGCAGCTCAGGGAAGTGACGCCAGGCAGGGACTGACCACCCTTGAGGCGCATTCTCGCTTGCAGGTCTCTGGTCGGAACGAACTGCCAAGTGTTCCTCCCATCCCGGCCTGGCAGCGGTTCCTGGCTCAGTTCTGGAGTCCGCTTACCCTGTTGCTGCTCGTTGCCACCGTCATCTCGTTTGTCGTCTGGTGGATCGAGCGGGATAGTGCCCTCCCTTACGAGTCGCTGACGATCTTTGCCATCGTGCTGCTCAATGCCATCCTGGGATATACCCAGGAGTACCGGGCGGAGCAGGCAGTCGCGGCGCTGGAAGCGATGGCCTCGGCAACGGCACGTGTCCTGCGCGACGGCTTGATGCAGACCATTCCGACTGCCGAGGTGGTACCCGGTGATATTCTGGTCATCGAGGAGGGAGATAGCATCGCGGCTGATGCCCGCGTTTTGGAGGCGATCGGACTGCGCGTAGAGGAGGCGGCTTTGACCGGCGAGAGTACACCGTCCACCAAGAGCAGCACCGCGATTGATCAGGAGGTGGTGCTGGCAGATCAGCGTAACATGGTCTTCAGCGGCACGGCGGTGGCGGCAGGGCACGGGCAGGCTATCGTCACGGCAACAGGAGCCGAGACCGAGATTGGGCAGATCGCAGGCTCGCTCCAGCATGCTCCTCAGAAAAGGACGCCGCTGCAACGGGAGCTCGACCGCGTTGGCCGGTGGTTGGGGATAGTGGTCATGGTGATCGCGCTCGTGATGAGCGCCACCATCCTGCTCGTTGATCACGTCGGGACACCAGGTGAACTCGTCGATATTCTGCTGCTTGCCGTCTCGCTCGCGGTCGCCGCCGTGCCTGAGGGGCTGACAGCCATCACGACCATTATTCTCTCGCTCGGCATGCAGCGCATGGCCCGGCGCAACGTCATCGTGCGCAAGCTGTCGGCGGTGGAAACGCTCGGCTCTACCACGGTAATCTGCACCGATAAGACGGGAACGCTGACGAAGAACGAGATGACTGTGCGGGTTGCGGTAACAGCCAGCGGGCGCGTTGACTTCACGGGCGTCGGCTACGACCCACACGGAAGTACTTTGCACGCTGGGCAGCCACTGGCTGATCCGACCTTGCTTGAAGAGGTAAAGACGGCCCTTCGCGCAGCCTACCTGGTGAACAACGCGACACTGCTCTCCCGTGATGGCTCCTGGACCATTCAAGGGGACCCGACAGAGGGTGCGCTGTTGGTCGCAGCGCACAAGGTGGAACTGGAAGAGGAAGACCTGGAAGGTCGCTTCCCGCGCACGGCCGAGGTACCGTTCTCCTCTGAGCGCAAGTTGATGAGTACGGCCCACCGGGACGCCTTGCGGGACGAGCATATGCTGATCTTCTCCAAGGGTGCCCCCGATGTGCTGCTGGCTCGCTGCGCGTATGAACAGGTTGGCCCTGGCGGACAACTCCGGCCACTGGCTCAGGAGCGCCGCGCTGCCATTCTCGCGGAGGTGGAAGGCCTCGCGTCAGAAGCGCTGCGCACGATGGGTGTTGCCTTGCGCACAGTACCTCGCGAGGAGCTAGACGAAGCAGGAGAACTCACCGAAAGCATGGAGCAGGAGTTCGTCTGGCTTGGCGTCATCGCGATGATCGATCCTCCGCGCCCGGAGGCGGCGGAGTCGGTGCGGTTGGCGCAACAAGCGGGGGTCAGGGTGATTATGATTACCGGCGATCACCCCATCACGGCGGTGGCGATTGCACGCGAACTCGGCATTCTCGATCAGGATGGGCGTGCGCTGACAGGGTACGATCTGGAGCGGGCAGACGATGAAACGCTGCGGAAGATGGTGCGGGAGATATCGGTATATGCACGTGTGTCCCCACAACATAAGCTGCGCATTGTGCAGGCGCTCAAAGCCAACGGCGAGGTGGTTGCGATGACGGGCGATGGTGTCAACGACGCGCCCGCGCTCAAGTTGGCCGACATCGGCATCGCTATGGGCCTGGCGGGTACCGATGTCGCCAAGGGCGCTGCCGACATGATCCTGACCGATGACAACTTTGCCTCGATTGTGGCAGCGGTCGAGGAGGGACGCTCGATCTTTGCCAATATCCAGAAGTTCCTACGCTACTTGCTCTCCTCCAATATCGGTGAGGTGCTGACAATGTTTTTCGGCGTTATCCTGGCGGGTGCCATCGGGCTGGCAGGAGCAGCGAGTACCGCGCTGGTGGTGCCGTTGCTCTCGACGCAGATTCTGTGGATCAACCTGTTGACCGACTCCGGACCCGCGCTTGCCCTGGGTGTTGACCCGCGTGACCCGCGCCAGATGAGCCGACCTCCTCGTACTCAAAAGAGTCGCGTCATTTCGCGTGCGATGTGGGCGAGTATTGTCATCGTCGGGGTGATTATGACTGTAAGTACGCTATTCATCATGGATTGGAGCTTGCCCGGTGGGTTGATAGAGGGCCACGGCACCCTCCGTTACGCGCAGACGATGGCCTTCACCACCCTCGTGCTTGCACAACTGTGCAACGTCTTCAATGCTCGTTCTGATACTATTAGCGCGTTCCGTTCCCTATTGATGAACAAATGGGTCTGGCTGGCAATCCTCCTGTCGCTCCTGTTGCAGGTGGCGGTGATCTATCTCCCGCTGCTTGAGATCGCCTTTAGTACAGTCCCTCTAAATATCACCGATTGGCTGCTCTGCCTTGGAGTAGCGAGTACTGTACTCTGGGGGCGGGAACTGACGAAACTGGCAATGCGCCGGTGGAGCAGAAGCTCTCGTTGATAGCTTGTAATTTTCCTTGCTGCCCTGCTTATCCTATTCAGTGCCATGCTCGATCCGCTCATCATGCTGGAGCTGGCAATCGCATTGCTGGTGCTTCTCGCGGGTTACAAATTTCACCAGAGCAACCGAAGGTCACGTTTAAGTAAGAACGAGGAGTCTGAAGAGCGAGACGGAGGGTGCCTGACGGCAATGGGAAGGGAAAAAGCAATTAAGGCACGCCTCCTGAAAAATCCGCCTGAGTGCTTTTGTTACCCCAGGCGACCACCGACCAGCCAACCTAATCCGAAGGTGAGCGCCGAAGCCGCCACACCAAGCAGCACCTGTCTACCTCCCGATTTCAGCAGGGGCGCTCCTGTCGTCAGGGTGATACCCAGGCCGATGATGAACAGGCCGATGACGCCCAGAATGAGACTGACCAGTACCGCCAGCCATCCGCTGCCGAAAACAAAGGGAATCACCGGGATGATGGCCCCCACAGCAAAAAGCAGGAACGAGGTAATCGAGGCCTCCCAGGCGGAGCCTCCCAGTTCTTCGGGGTCAATGCCAAGTTCCTCGCGTACCAGGGTATCCAGCGCTGCTTCGTGCGTCCCATCCTGGCTCGCTCCCGTGATGATGCGCTGGGCCATATTCTCGGCGGTCTGTTGGTCAATACCCTTGGCCTGATATATCAGCGCCAGTTCCTCTTGTTCCTCCTGCGGAATGTCGGCCAGTTCCTGTCGCTCAACGGCGATCTGGTGAGTGTACAGCTCGCGTGCGCTTTGCACGGAGAGCCACTCGCCGATCGACATCGAGAGTGCCCCAGCTAGTGTGCCTGCCAGGCCGGTGAACAGGATGGTGTGTCCTGGAAGATTGGCCCCGGCCACGCCCATTACCAGGCTCAAGTTGGTTGTTAGCCCATCACTGGCCCCCAATACTGCAGCACGCAGGGCATTTCCTCCAGTGCTGCGGTGCCTGCCCTCGAATCGCGCCAATATTGGCCCGGCGATACCTCCCGGCGTAGACGTTTGTATGGCTTGAAAAAGGCGTGCGTGTGAACGCTCCTGTGCAGGCATCCCGGCAGCGCGTGCTTCAGGTTGCTCATCGTACTCGCGACTGGCGTCGCGTTCCATCGTGGAGATCATTGGCAGCACCGAACTTACTCCGAAGTGCTTTGCCAGCCAGATGAGCGTGCGGATGCGCCAGCCCGGCATGTAGGGTGGCTCTGGTTGACCCGCGCCGCGTAGGCGCTCGGCCCACACCTGCGCATGGCGCTGCTCGTTCTGGGCCATGCGATTGTACAGTTCTGCCAGGTGGGCATCCGCTTCCGCCTTTGCTAACTCCTGGTAAAGTAATGCACCCTCTTGTTCGGCACGATAATTCGTCCGGTAGCGCTCGATGTCACTTTTGGCTGCCATAATGTCTCCTCACTCTCCGGGAAAGCATGTGTTCAATGATACTCATTAATTCCATGCGCCGGTTATAGTCGTCTCTATTGAAAAGTGTATCAATCTGATCTCTCACTGCTCTCTCTCACGATCGAAAGGAAATCACAATGAAGTCACAAAATGCGCACTTTTCCACCGCTTTTCACAACCCGATGCAACTGCCTTGACTGCTGGCTCCATTGTATCAGTAGCGGCAAAAAGGTGAAGCGCTAACTGTGATGGGAGTGTGAGAGTAACCGGCTGTATGAGAGGAATATGTGTAGAGAGTTGGATAAAATAAAGGAGATATGGGTGGAGAAAGACAACGGTCTACATCAAAGGAGAAATAACATGACACAAACGTATTCAAATGAGCCTTTTAGCGGGCAGCGTCAAGGTCAAGAGTATCACGAAGAACTGCATGTAATGGGTGACCAACTCGTTACCACCGTGGAGCATCTGCTTCACGAGGGCAACGTGCGACGCATCATCATCAAACAAGATGAGCATACCATCCTGGAGCTTCCCCTCACTGTTGGTGTGATTGGTGCTCTGGTGGCACCTATGCTGGCCGCGGTTGGTGCCATCGGTGCGGTGCTGGCTAACTGTACTATAGAAGTGATACGTACAGAACCGGAGGCATTCGCTGAGCGTTCTGCTCCAGGAGAAAGAGCGAGTACGCCCCTATTGTCAGATATTGGCGGTCAGGCCTACTCGATTGCTCATTCCGGGATGCAGTTGTTTGAGCAGGGGAGGATCAATACGCTCATGAGCAGCACGGTGATTGACCTGGTGAGCGCCCCCATCGAGCCTGGAGAGTATCGCCTGAATATCAGCGTCACCATGGGAGGCGTGGAGATTTTCCTGCCGCGCTCTGCCCAATTCACGCTGGAAGGCAGCGCCCTGGCGGGTGGCAGGAAGGTTCACGATGGCTATTACGAAGGGCCGCATATCTGGGAAACCGTGAGACAGAAACTGCGCTACGTGGTGAACCTCCCGGAACAGCCCCCTGATTTCGCCATCGCTCCGGCTAATCCCGAGCGACTGGTTCGTATCCACTTTGTCACACATATTACCATGGGCGGTGTTGACATTTATCGGCTCTAACTTCGTCGTCGGGTGGGTATGTTTCATGCTATTGTCTGCTCAAGGGGAAATGGAAGCAGCTATTAAATGAGGAAACGCATGTTTTACTCTCATAAGCGTCTGACACTTGCTGGAATAATGCTGTGCCTGGCGTTGCTGATCGTGTCCTGTCAGTTGTTTCCTTCACCGGGAACAGGCAAGACGCCGACATCATCCCTTGCTCATGGCGTTACACCCACGACCGTTCCCATGCCGCCAACAGAGACCAGTTGTCCAGTTGCGGGAACGGCGCGTGCTGCCGTGATGTTTCCCCTGTTGTTGGGAAACCATGCCAATGTTGTCTATGTCTATAACAAGGGGCGAGGCAGCACGCCGCATCCTCTTGGCGCAAGCCTCAAACGCTATGATGCCACGACCAGCAGCGCGACAGTCGTCATGACCGTAACGAATGCTTCTATTGACCAGGCACAGCTCTCATCCGATAGACAATGGGTTCTGTTCACGACCCAGGTTTCTGGTCGTTCTGCTCTTCAGTTGGTGCGTATGGATGGTCAGGGACAACAGACCTTGTACTGTGCTGCAAGCAACGAGCAGATAGGTGCCATAGCGTGGTCGCCCGATCAAGGATATGTGGCTTTTCAAGAAGGGATGAACGTGTACCTGCTCAAGATTGCTACAGGAACGTATCAGCTCAAAGTACACGCCAGTACAACGATGTATTATGTATTGCGCACCTGGCTTGATACTACGCATCTTTATCTGGCTGGCATCGCTGTAGGCACAGAGACGCCTCCTTTGAACCTGTATCTACTTGATATCACTACCGGAAAAGTACAGCAGATTCTCACATCCCCGGCTTTGTGCGGAGATTTTGATAGGAGCATTGAGGGCCACAGCCTGTTTACAAGTGAGTGCCAGTTTGTCATGCCAACGGCAGACGGCCCCAGCAGTATTCAAGTACGACCTGCCACAGGTGGCCCGGCAAAGACCATTTATACGACTCCTTCCTACGCGATTACATCTCTCAGAGTGGCCTCCGCCAGTACTCTATTATTCGTCATCCACAATACCGGTGTGGGCGCTATTGATACCAGTCACAATGGCTTGTGGAAAGTAAACACTGACGGTACTGGCCTGTCCAGGCTGACTGACGAGGCGGCGGATGACGTTACTGTTTTCCCTTTCATCCGCACTCCCTGGTCAGTCATCTCACGCAATGGTGGGAATTACGCCATACAGGTAGATACATATGCATCCTCGACTCCCGGAACCATGATGCCGTTCATTCGTTCTTCCCTGCTGATTGGCTCCTTGAGCGGCGGCCAACCGGTCGCATTTGTCACGCTGGCCCACAATACTGGCACGATAGATACCCTCGATATCGTAGGCTGGACCACGATGTAGTGGCTCAGTCAGCTTCTGATCAGAAGGAAGCAGGTAAATCACAATACTTGCGGCACCCGTTAGAAGTGAAAATGCTCGAGGCCCGAAAGTGACTTCATATAGCCATTTGTAGCTCCGCGCCTTTTTGCTCATTCAATGCCCGGTCAACATGATAGCAAGCGGTAATCAGTGAGAGGTGCGTAAACGCCTGGGGAAAGTTGCCGAGTGCTTCGCCAGTGGTTCCTATCTCTTCTGCATAGAGTCCGACGTGGTTACTGTAGCTCAACATCTTTTCCAGCAGCAGACGTGCTTCCTCAATTCGCCCCACCCGTGCCAGGCTCTCAGCTAGCCAGAAACTGCACGCATTGAACGTTCCTTCTTTGCTGCCGATACCGTCCTCAGCAGCTTGTTGAGGATGATAGCGATAGACCAGCGAATCGTAGCTCAACTCGCTCTGAATACGTGCCAACGTGCGCAACATGTAGGGATCGGTGGAACCGGCAAACTTGGTTGGTATCATTAAGAGCGCACTGGCATCAACGGCCTCGCTACCATAGTACTGAACGAAGCTTTGCTGCCGCTCACTCCATCCCTGGTGTATGATCTGCTCATAGATCTGAGAAGAGTGCGCCTCCCACTCCGAAAGGGGAGCAGGGAAGCCGCGCTGCCGCGCCATGCGGAGCGCACGATCAAAAGCGACCCAGCTCATCAAGCGCGAATGCACGAAGGGTCTGGCGGTACCGCGTCCTTCCCAGATGCCGGCATCTGGCTCTTGCCAGTGTGTGCGTAGCCATTCGAGTTGACGACGCAGGTGAGCCCACAGGTCATAGGAAATTGGCGAATAGCGATTATAGAGGTAAACCGCGTCCAGCAATTCACCATAGATATCCAACTGAAGCTGTTTGAAGGCTGCATTGCCGATGCGCACCGGTTGGCTCTTTCGATAGCCTTCCAGGTGATCCAGCATGATCTCAGGAATCTCGTGCTTGCCTTCAATGCTGTAAATAGGCTGCAAGGGGCTGAGGAAACTAACTTCCTCTTGTTCATGACAGCGTGCATCTAACCAGCCCATGAAGGCTTCGGCTTCCTGAGTCAGGCCCAACGTGAGAAAACTGTACAATGTATACGAGGCATCGCGCATCCAGGTATAGCGATAATCCCAGTTGCGTGTTCCCCCAAAAGTCTCGGGTAAACTCGTGGTAGCCGCCGCGATAATGGCCCCGGTTGGAGCATAGGTGAGCAGTTTGAGCGCCAGTACCGATCGCTGCACCATTTCTCGCCAGCGCCCCTGATACCGGCACTGAGCTAACCAGCGTCGCCAGTAGCGCAACGTCTGTTGCAGGGAGTCGTAGTAGAAAGCATCTGTGAGATGAAATGGCTGGAGCCCCTCTCCCTGTATATTTTGCAGAAGAAAGCGGGCGGATTGCCCGGCATGGAGCGTATACTCTGCATAAACTCCACCTTGTCCATCAGCCTGGAGAGGGACAGAAGCCGCCAGGCTCAGGCTGAGCGTATGACTTGCAAAGATAGCCCCTTCCTGGGTCAGCAAAAGACTATGAGGGTCACGTGCGTAGTTAAAAGCAGGTCGGCAGGCTACCTCAAATGATAGCGAGCCACGGATCACCTTGACGGAACGAATCAGGGTGCTTTGATGCTCGCCCTGCTCTGTTGGTTTCACCAGCATAAAATCGGTCATTTCTCCAATGCCATCAGGAGTGAGAAAGCGTGTGATGAGGATATTGCTCTCCGGGACATAGATTTGCCTGCAATGACTCGCAGGAATTTCAGGTGGCGCGATGCGGAAAAAGCCTCCTTTGTGGGCATCGAGCAGTGCCCCGAAGACGCTGGGAGAGTCGAAATGCGGCAAGCACCACCAATCAATCGAGCCATTTTTACCAACGAGCGCCGCGGTGTGCAAATCACCGATAATGGCGTAATCTTCTATCGGCTGGTAACCGGGAAACGAGTCAGCTGACAGATGTAAAGGTCTGCCTCCCATTTCATGCGGATTGACTATCATTCTTCCCTCCAATTAACACTATTTCACGCCAATCATACATCGCTGCTATCACTTTCCACTCACAGAAGCTACCTGACGATCACAATCTGCACTCATCTTTTGCATTGATTACCAGCCCGGTTACGTTGGAAGGTACAGGTGCCGCATTTGAAGCGGTCATCGGTCAGGCCGTTGTGTACGATCATCTCTATACCGACATCGGTCACCCACAGGTGACAGGCAATACAGGTATGGGGAATGCTACCTATTCGACGACGGTGGTCTACACTACCAGCTTCCGTTCGGGAACGCAGGAGGGCATTGTGGCCGTCTATGAGGCCAATGGGGGCCTCAGCAGCGAGAACTATTCAGCTGTGATGATAAAAGTGCTGCTATAAGAGTATACCATCCTGGTTTACCGCTCTTTCTCCCGCGTTACTTGCGCGAGAATGTACCAGCCCTACCTCAAAGCCTTAGTGAGGATGCTTAAGGAAGATGCCGCACTAAGGCTTTGATCTGTGCATAGATGGTGATCGTTCTATCTTCATATCTCTAGCGAGTGGCAGTGTGAACCAGAACTGGCTGCCTTGCCCCACTGTACTCTCCACGCCAACCGTGCCTCCCATAGCTTCGACCCAGGCTTTGCAAATGGCTAAACCCAAACCTGTGTTGCCCTGTGAGCGAGCCCGAGATTGGTCCGCACGATAGAACCGCTCAAACACATGCGTGATATCGTCGGGGGCAATTCCCTCACCCGTATCACTCACATAGACCCGCATAGTCTCGTTGGATGTAGCCGTCAAGTGGACTTTTCCGCCACGTGGGGTATGGCGCAGCGCGTTGGATAGCAGATTCCGCACCACCTGGTCAAGACGGTCAGGGTCAGTGCGCACGCTGGGCAAGTGTTCGTCTGCGCTTACGTCGAGTCGCACACCCTGCGCTTCGGCAGCGATGGCAAACTGCGCGGCGGCAGCGTGGAGAATTGGGGCGATCTCCACCGCCTGCAACTGCAACTGCAACTGCCCCGCATCCACAAGTGAGAGTTCGCGTAGATCATCAACCATCCGTATAAGCTGGCGTGATTCGTCGTAGAGGGTAGCAATCTCGCTGCGTTCGAGCGGATAAACCTCATCGAGCAGCGCCTGCAAGCTGCCTTGCATTACTGTGAGTGGCGTGCGTAACTCGTGCGCAATATCGGCTACCAGATTGCGCCTCAGTGTCTCGGTACGCTGGATTTCGGCGGCCATCTCGTTAAAGGCACTGCCCACTTCCGCGATTTCCTTCGTGCCACCAACTTTGATGCGGCAGTCCCAGTCGCGGGCAGCAAAGGCACGAGCAGCCCGCACGAGATTCGAGAGCGGGGCGGTGAGCGCCCGGCTGGTGATAAAGGCGAGCAAGGTTCCTAGACCACCGACCACCAGGACTACAATGAGTAAGGCGTTCCGCAACTGGTCGAGGAAAGTTTGCGCAGCTGGTGGCAGATTTCCGCCGGTGTTGGCACTGACGATGAGATAGCCGACTGTTTGACCGTTGACCACCACCGGTAGGGCGTTTGCTCGCTCGTCCGCTGTGAGTATCCCTCCATTGCGTATGGCTTGCTCATCGTACACAATTTGGCTGTGGCTATCCGCCAACAACAGCACGGGGTGTCCGCGCCCACCTCGCCCAGCCCCTCCTCCAGATACACTTGAGAAGACAGTCTCAACGCCATTCCAGTTCCCTTGACGTTGATAAAAGATCGCCAGATCGTCGAGCAAACCGCTCTGCACGACCATGTCTTGCCGCGAAACGTATTGGCGAAAAGCCTGGTTTGCCATCACGTCGGCCAGCACCGCGACCGAGACGATGCCAACTAGCGTGATGGCAATAAAGGCCAGCGTGAGACGCACCCACAATCGATTCATGCCTGGTGGTCCCTTTCCTCGCGCATGCGATAGCCAACGCCGAAGACCGTTTCGAGGTAATGCGGGTGATTGGCATCCGGCTCGATTTTTTTGCGTAGGTTTTTGATATGGCTATCAAGGGTTCGATCAAGTCCCTCGTAGGCATACCCAAGCGCCTTTTCCAGCAGTTCCGTGCGGGTGAAAGCATGGTTGGGATGCTCCATCAGCGTTTTGAGTAGTGCGAATTCGGTCGGTGTCACCTCGACAGGCACACCAGATACGCTCAAAGTGTGCTGGTCCATATCCAGGCGCAGTTCGCCTACCTGCAAAATGGATGAGATGCTCGTTCCTCCACCTGCGCGACGCAGGATGGCTCGCACACGTGCCACCACCTCGCGTGGGTTAAAAGGCTTAGTCAGGTAATCGTCCGCACCGAGTTCGAGACCGAGAATCTTGTCTATGTCTTCGACGCGTGCGGTCAACATCAGGATCGGGATAGATGCGAGCTGTTGATCACCACGCATCCAGCGTGTGATATCCCATCCATCGAGGCCCGGCAGCATCAGGTCGAGTACGATAAGGTCTGGATGCTCGTGGCGAATCACCCGTTGCGCCTCCTTGCCATCATAGGCTGTGAGAGTTGCCAATCCCGCTTGTTCAAGATACGCTTTCAGTAAGCGCACAATCTGTTTATCATCATCAACGATGAGAATGCGCTGAGTCATAGCATTTCCACTTACGATCTCCCTACTATGTTGTAGGGAACGCTCCCGTTGTCTGCTGCCTACATCATGCAATTATTATGCACGACTCGCGATATCATTCGCAACCTTCAATTCTTTTGTGGTGCGGCATAAGTATAATGCATCAATCAATGCGGTCATCCCACTTGGAAATATTCAGTGAAAGGGGGGAAGAATCCCCCCTTTCACCGGGCAGCTAGCTGTTCTTGCACCCGCCAAAGAACGCACCTGCCGGATTCCCACTACCCGTTCCAGGGCCAACTGAGGTCCAGGCTTCGCTTAGTTGCTCTGTGACGTGGGTCTTCATCAAAGCAAGCATCTGATCAGCCTGCGCTTGCGTCAGACGTCCGTCCTTAACGGCTACCTGAAGTGCCGTGATACGTGGAGCAAGAAAGGCGTTCACGATTTTATCAACCGCTATACCCTTTTCCTGCGCGACCTGAGCGATAGTTTTGTTGCTCAGTTGCGCTACCAGGTCGGCCTGGCTCATACCGAGTACTTTCGCTGCAACGGCAACCAGCGAGTTCTGGGGGCCAGCCCAGGTGCTGTTATCCGCGTAGCCCATGCCTACCTTCACACCGTAACCCTGTCCGTAAGCAGATGCCGAGCTTTGCTGTGTCGGGCCTTTCGCGAAGGCGCTCAAACTTAGCGAGAGTACCACAGCAACAACCAGTGTTGCTGCAATGGCGCTGCGTTTCAACCATGTGTTCATTGTCAACCTCCTCTGATCGTCTATACTTCATCTCTAAACCAGCTCATGGAATGCTTTGCTGGTATTCATAGCATTGCTTGCGCTATCACCGTCCGTCCCAAACCTTCCAACAAGCGTATAGCGCCAGTGAAATTTTCGATCAAGCTCGATGGTGCTGCAAGAACACTTGCATGAGGGGCAACTCACGTCGTGAGTCTGTCTACCTCCACCCTCTGGTCACAGTGTAACAAAAAGATATGGAAGAGTGATGGAGAAGCAATAGGCAAGTGATGGAGTTTTGACGGTAAAATACGGTCGCCGATTCGGGCTCTGTTTCTTCATCCATGCGGCGAAGGTAATCAATCCGTACAGCCTGAGCTAGCCGCAGTTTTCGGGGATTGCAGACAAACAACCATGCTGCCTCTCGCGCAGAAAGTACACCTTGAGACGCTGCATGCACTGATGACTTCTTGTGTGTCTGAGAGCGTTCCGTCCATGCTGGTTGCTCTTGCAAGGGACGCAGGTAATCATAGCTGGCCTGTCGAGCGGTGCGACGAGCATGGGCCACCGCGAGGTCGGCAAACGGCTCAGCAAAAGTTTTGCGAGTACAAGCAGCATTGGAGCAGAAAAATCGACGTACCTGGATACGGTGCATAACGGCATAGTCCATCAAGGACACGTCTGCCAGGGTACGAGGATAGCGACTGTGAACCTTCACTGATTCTTGAGTACATTCAGGACACGCAACGGCATGCCGAGAAGAAGCGAACAGGGAAGAAAAGACGATGGAGAAGTTCTTTTCTATTCTATCACCTTCGAGCTGTTCACGTAAAGTGAGACAGAGCCTTTTCCTTACCGTATTTTACAACAGTGTCTCCAAATTGCCTACAAGGGCACCCATGTAGTTAGCAGTTGCGCCTGGAAACAGATTGAAAGGATGAACATGTCTATCTGCTCTTTGCTGTCTTTATAATACCTCTGCTTTTTATTTTTTTGCCGCTTTGCTAAAATCGTCCATGAAACGATCTTTTATTTCCACACAGGAATAGATATCGGAAGGAAGTTTTCCTGAGGCGTTAATAGTGGTCTTGACTTTAATATGTAGGAATACTGAACCTGGTTTTCCCACAATTTGTGATAAACATTCTTGTAAGGATTCTTTGTCCCTTACCAAAAGATATTTAGGGAACCTGAAAGCCTTTGCAATTGATTTGAAATCAACGACAGAAGATAACGTGGGCTGTCCCCCGGTACTCTCATAACTCTCATTATCAAAAACTATATAGACTATATTGGTATGTACCTTTGGGTCAAAAGAAGCAAGACCACCAAGATGCATCAGGCAAGCCCCATCTCCATCCAGGGCGACAATTTTTTTGTTGCTAAAGGGAGAAAGTCCCAGAGCAGTCGCAAAAACATGCCCCATTGAACCGACCATATAAAAATCTGGTGTGTCCTTTATGGTAAAAGAATCCCTAGAAGGATACCCCGTGGATGAGAGAAAAACAGCCTCATCCATATACGCCTCTTTTACCTGAAGCATTGCATCATACCTGCTCATTGGATATTTGGCAGCCATCTCAGTAGTTTTGTATGGCTCAAACGTGTTTTTCTTCAGGATAAGCGCAACTGGTTTTTTTGTTTCCAAAGCTTTGGTAACAAGAGAATTAATCTGGTCCAGGTAGTTAAGCGGATCAAAAAGCTCATATGGTAAAAGAAACGTTTTTAAAATCTGCTCCATCTGGACTCCCGTAACATCATGCGCGGACACATCAGCACCCTTACCTCCCTCGCCTCTCCAGGTAATGATATAGAAAACGGGTATTTCATAAATCTGCTGAAGCGAAGTAAGCGCGTTAAGCGTATTCATGAGTCCGGAATTCTGGATAGCAACGATTGGGATATTTCCTGTGGCAAGGTACCTGCCTGCGGCAATCCCCATGGCAACAGCTTCATTTACGGGTGTGACAACCTCAATTGCGTTGGTATCCAGAAGATAATCGATGAAAGGTTTAAAATATGTACAAGGAACCTGAACAACTGGATTCAGTTGTTTTTGCAAAAGCGCTGTTGTAAAATCTTTTGGATGAACAAGAGTAGTACTCATGGTTAAATTTTATCCCTCTATCTTTGTACTTTTTGGTTGAGCCGCCTCAAGCGGTAAAACGATCATACAAGGAGTCAGGTTGGACTCCCGATTGGAACTGGTTATGAAGCCAATCGAACACTCGCCGCCGATGACGGCGTTGCATCTCCTGTTGCGCCTCGCCAATGGCGACAGAATGCTACTCAGCCCGGTCAAACTGGTCGCCTCGGCCACCTGCCGTAACAGCCCACCAGCGTTCGCCTCCCTTTGTAGAGCATCAACCCCAACAGTAGGATCACAAAGTACTGATTACAATGTCAAACAGTTTTTTTTATTATAAAGACAAATCGTAATATGTGCAAGAGTACGTATTCCGAGGTAGCGTATCCTTCGCTAAAGGAGAAGAAAGAGATAAAGATGAAGTGAACCCATTTTGCTGACTCTCCCGTATATTCGATGAGCAGGATGTGCTATGATAAGAAAAAATACATGTTCAATCCCTCTATGACATCACTATCCATTTCATCCTTTGAGTACGTCGTTTCTTCTGTCTCAATCTCACCTGCTCACGCAATATTTTTGCAGAGTGATTGGATACGCTAACATCAGTGGACTGAACCCCTTTGACCGGTTCACTCCATTTTACCCTCGTCCCTCCACCACCCCTATCTCCTCCTCCGTCAACCCATACAGCCGATACACCACCCGATCAATCAATCTATCCGTCCTCGCCAATTGTTCCTTCAACGGCAACACCTGTCCCAAACTCTCCTCGTACCTCAGCTTTATCTTGTCCACCAGAGCGGCATCGGTCAATCGCACACCCAGGCGGGTGCGGTTCTTTTGCAGGATGTCGAGCAGGTCTGCGAAGGGGAGAGCGGGTTGGTGCTTCTGGTAGTCGCCGGGATAGTCGAGCAACTTGCTTTTGCCTGTTAGTGCATCTATTCCGCTTCTGTTGTCCTTATCCGGTAGGATGCGCAAGGTGGTGGTGAGCCAGTCGAGGAAGGCGCGGGTGAGAGCGCGTTTCTCTTTGTTGAGGCGGATCATCTCTTCGGCGAGGAAGGCGAGCAGGTCATGCACGACATCGGCTTGCTCTGGCTGGCGTGTGAGGTGATGCTCGACGAAGCCCAGAACACAGGCCGGGTCGTCCGTGGCTATACAGGTGGCATAGAGGGTTCTGGCGTTCTCTAACAGGCGGGTGCGCTCGTCGAGTGGAGTGGTGAAGTTGATGCGACGGATGGGAAGTATACGTAATTGAGGTGCTTGAAACTGAAAGTAACCCCCACTCATTATTAACGCACCGAAGTAACCACTGTATAAAATAGACATTAAGCTACTATTTACAATTGCCAGTAAGTAATGTAAGTTAAAAAGGGATTCATATGCAAAGTTTGTATTTGCTGAAGCAAATTCACCCTCTTGATCAAGTACCGTCTCGATTCTCTGTGCCATCTTTGCAAAGATTAATTTGGGTTTTCCATATTGCGCTCTACGCTCTTTTGTTACTACTTCATGAGAAATATCAAGATAAGGAGTGAGGAAAGAAGTGCCTTTGTGAGTAAGAGGATTTATACCCCAAAGGATATTATAACGATCGATGAGACCTGTATTAATAAATTTCTTGTCATTGGCTGTTACACGATTTGATAATGCATGCTCATAAGTATCAGCTTCGGATGCAGTACTTGATGCATGTACTAGTGAACAATCTTTTAATTGGAAAGATATCTGCTGAGTTTTTAGAAGCAATGGTAGATAATCAGATATAAGAAATCCCCAAATATTTTCGGGTAATTCAGTTAAATTCTTGCTGTCCTGCTCCACAAGAAGACGTGAGGCGGATTTCTGGGTACTTAATAACGTCTCTATTTGAATGCTATAAATACCAATGTCCGAACTTTTTTGGGAAACGGTTACTACGGGATAAACTGAGGGATCATCAAAAACTCGAATACGTGAGAGGTTCAATAAGCGCAAGAGTTTTGCTGATTGATAAAAGTGATTGCGAAAAGCAATGGCATATGGAGCCGAAAGAAACTTATTAGGGGTAATCAATGATGATAAAGCTTCTCTACGGCATAAATTAATCGCTTGTTCTATAAACAAAATATACAAATCGTACGCACCGGAGGCAGACTTAAAGCATTGTTTCCAAAATTGCTTTTCACGCTCTAAAGAGGCATTATTCAATTCAATTGCACTAACATAGGGAGGATTACCTACTACAGCATCAAACCCTCCATTCTCCTTACGTTTGTCAGCATCATAAAACACTTCGGGGAATTCTAGTTCCCAGTGGAAGAAGCGTTTGGTGGCGGCTAGCTGTTCGGCGGTTTGGATGATTTGTTGGTCGTTGTTGTTGAGGGTAGCGAAGTTGTTGGTTTCGGCGTCGAGGATGGGTCCAGCTTCGTGACGGGTGGTGTTTTGAGCGCCTTTGTTGGCGAAGTATTCGCTGACCCAGACGTTGAGGAGGCGTTTGAAGGGGGCGAGGGCGTCGTAGGCTCCGCGATAGGCGGTACGGGATTCGGCGACCTGGGAGGCGGTGATGTCGGAGAGGGAGCCGACACGGCGCATGAGTTCGGTGGCGTTGAGGAGGTAGCTGAACTGGCTGCTCCAGAGGGTGCCGCTGAGGGCGTCCTGCACGTCTTTGACGTTGCCCCCAATGAGGGAGTTGCCGGCTTTCATGTGGTGGTCGAGGAAGGAAAGGGGCGCACCGAGGGTGAAACAGTCGAGCCAGAGACTGACTTTTGCCAGTTCGACGGCCATGGGGTTGAGGTCTACGCCGTAGATGCAGCGTTTCAAGACCTGGCGTTTGAGCAGGTTGATGTCGGTGAGCTTGCTTACGTCTACGGTGACTTTTTGCTCTTCCATCTCTTGCTGGATGGCACGGCGCGTTTGCGCTAGCTCGTGGAGGACGGGACTCCATTTGAAACTGGTGAGGAATTTGACCATCTGGTCGGTGATGTAGTCCACGGCTTCGACGAGGAAGTGACCACTGCCCATAGCGGGGTCAAGCACTTTGAGGTCGAAGAATTGCTCGTTGAGCGTGGAGCGATAGTGGTTGTAGGTTTCCTGTTCGGGATCGTCAACCTTTGTTAAGAGACGCTGCTTTTGCGGGGCTATGGCCTTCTCGCGTTTGTTCTTGAGGGTCAGTTCGGCCTCGCGGAAAAGCGGACGCAAGGATTCCAGTTTTTGCGTGAGAATGGGGCCGACAGTGTTCTCGACGATGTATTTGACGATGTAATCGGGAGTGTAGTAGCTGCCGGTGGCTTTGCGCTCGCGGCGGTCGTTTTCGAGATAGACTTTGCCGCGAGGGTAGGTGCGGTCGGGAGCATCTTTGCCGCGACCATCTTTGAGGATGGTGAGATTCTGCTGTCTGGCCTCGGTATAGGGGATGACGAGTTCCACATCTTTTTTGTCTTTGACAAGCGCCATCTCTACGGGGGCGACGCGCAGTTTGAATTCGAGCAAACCTTCATAGATGCTGCCAAGCTGGCGGACTCCGAGACTTTTGTAGTCAATGAAGGCGAGGTCATGGCGTTTGTCGTCGAGGTCGCGGGACATGCGGTCGAGGCCGAGAGCGAGGGCGCGGTCGGGTATTTTGTGTGTGGCGAGGAAACGTGCGGCTTGCATTTCAGGCGCGTCGTCGCCCATGTTGGGCCGGGTGACGAAGAGTCCGCCGTTGTAGATGGGGACGTTGAGGTCGGGGTTGCCTTTGTCTACGGCAGAAAATAGCTCTTGCAGGTCATCGTAGAAGGCGGTGCTGCTATTGCTGTAGGACTGACGGATGTGGTCAGGGGCTGTATCTACGATGTTGCCGACTTTGTGGGCAATTTGCTCTTTGAGACGTGCCAGACTGCGGAGATAATAGCCGTGCATTTCGCGAACGGGCAGGAGGTCGCGACTCTCGGCGTAGAGCAGGAAGAGCAGACGATAGAGGAAGGTGAGAGTACCGGCGAAATAGGGTTCGAGCAGTGAGTTGCGTTCGGCTGCCGCCATATCTTCAAGATTGGCGGGAAGCTGGCCGGTTGTACGGGCATGAGTGATGAACCCTTCGGCGAAGTGAGGGAAAATTTCATCGAAGACGCGCTTTTTGAGGCGTTCACCTAGCTTGAGGGCGTAACTTTCGCTCTCGCTCAATAGCCAATCGAGGAAGGATTCTTTTTGCTGTTCCTGTTCACCGTGTGGGATGAAGGCGGCGGCACGGAAGAGGAGCCAGAAGTAGCGGAAGGCTTTCTCGACGTTGGTGGCGTCCAGTGCAAGGGTTTCCTCAAGGTCAATTTCGTAGTAGTTGGTGGCGCGGCTATGGGCCTTCGCGGAATAGAGACGCCAGATTTTGCCGTTGGTGACGATGGCCCAGGCGGCATCGCCCTGATCGAGGAGCGTGACGACAGCGGCACCGGGGTTTTCGTCGGCTCTGGATGTATCACCGCGCTGTTCGTCTTTGCCATCGAGGCTGCGACCCCAGGCATAGGCGAGACAGAGGGCAAGAGGGTTGCCGTGTATAGTAGGGGCCGGGCTTGCCCCGGCCCTGGTACCCACCACTGCGTCGTTGCCAGCGTGCAGGCGATAGTCGGGTGCGATTTCTGTGGCGTTGTGCTGATGTTTTGCTGGCTGGAAGGTGAAGCCGAGGGAAGTCAGTGCAGGCTCGATCAAGTTGTGTTGTACGTCGCGTTCGGGGGCGTTACCGAAGGTATCACGGATGCCGTCGTAAAGGGTACGCAGGTCTCGAAAGGAGCGCATGAGTGCGGAGGATGCGTTGGGGTTGTCCCAGTAGGGAGATGTGGGCAGGTTCTCTTTGAGATAGTAGTCGGAGAAGAGGGCGCGATTATTGAAGAAGGGTTCGCTCCAATCGGCGACATCGTAGGCACTGAGCAGCTTGTCAGATTGGGCGAAGATATCGCTTTCGGTGTAGGTGAAGCGGCGCAGCACGCGCAGGGATACCGGGTCCGGGTTGCGACGCTGGACAGTTTGCTCACGCGGGCGCACCCGCACGCGAGAGAATGTAGATAGTGGTGTTGGGGAATCCTGCTGTGTTGTCACAACGTCAGTGTAGCGTTCGACCAGCACGAAATCCAGACGTTGGTAGGTGTCGGTCAGCACTAAAAGAAAATCGCCGGATCGGTCGCGGAAATTGCGTACAAGGTTATGGATAGTAGTGGAAGTCAACGATTTGAGTTCAAACAGGTAGACCTCAAATGTCCAGGCTCCATCGTCCTGTCGTGCAAGACGCTCCACGTGGGTAATGGTGGTTTTGAGGGCTTCACTGGTGATGCCCATCGCAGCAATACTCTGTGCCAGGCGGTAGTTAGTATCATAGCCGAGGCGGGCGAAGAAGGCGGCAAGGGCGTTGGGATTATCGAGGGCCTGGATATCTTTATAGGAGAGTTCGATATCGTGAGTGAGCATGCACTAACCTCAACATTTCCAAAATAAAATGGCAACATTTGACTGAGACATGATAGCAATGTGATTACGAGTGGCTGTTTTTATTAACTGAGGGTTAAGGTTAGCATTGATAATCGGGAGTTGTCAAGGGGAATAGCCCATGTGTTGAAATGGCGAGTATAAGGAGGAGATGGCGAGCAGGAGGAGTTGGCGACCCTTGTGGTCAATACATCTCACTTAAGGGCCTCTGAGGTGAGGAGGAAAGCGAGCGGATCGAGCAGAGCGACAAAGTCGAGAAACTGTTCATCAGGCTCAAAGGGTTCAGGAGGCG